>FWWL01001915.1_pt1 | contig 36074 bp, 40 predicted proteins | sample 2228331 | NCBI WGS metagenome assembly FWWL01 (sample SAMEA103939775, study PRJEB20133) | metagenome
AGTTCAAGGAGAGCACCTACGCACCTTATGTGCAGGTGGGGCTGGATGCGATCTGTCGAGAGTTGAGGGAGCAGCTGCCCGCGTGTCAGGAATGAACGGAGAGTAGTTACAGGGGCCTGGGTGGCTCCAACCGCTCAGGCCCCGGCTTGTCTTAGCTTTACGATGCCCCATCAGTGTGTGTTATAATCTCAAAAAGAGCGCCGTATAATCTGCTAGCAGCAGTTGAGGACATTGGAGGCAGATCGTGGGCAATCCATCCAACACATTTGGCAACCCTAGCGCAGCCCAGGCCGGGGGCTACATCCTAGCCATCGCGGGCGTGTTGGTCGCTGTGAGCTTGGTCTTTCACCCTCTGCCCTCCGGCGGCTTCGAAGAGAAGCCCGCGATCTTAGCCGAAACCTGGTGGTGGGGAGCTATACACATGGCGATTGCTCTTGGCTTCGTGCTCTGTGTGCTGGGCGGGCTCTTAATCTTAGTCGCAGGAGGCGCTTTAACTCAAAATTGGCCCGGCGCGCTCTTTTGGGGCGCACTCACCGTGGGCATGATCTTCTTCACTGGTGTTCCATTGATCAATGCGTGGGTGATGCACTTTCTCTCGGAACACGCGGCCCAGGGCGAAGACCCTCTGCTCTTCGAGGCGTTCAATAAGCTCTTAGTCGGCTACGGCTGGCTGGGCAACCCGCTCTTTCTTTTGGGATTGACGGGGATCGCCTTCCTGGAGTTGAGAGCCCAAACGATGGGGCTGCCGCGCTGGCTTGCTCTAATGGGATTGGTGTTCGCGCTCCTGAGCTGGCTGCGCGGGGTCGGCTCGGCCACGGGGCTCTATTTTTTAGAGCCTTTCGTCTTGGCGAATATCCCTGCGTTCTTATGGCTAAGCAGCTACGGGCTGCGCATCGCCTGGCTCGCTCGACAAAGCTCCCGGTCCCCCCCCACCAGTTTGACTTTTTGAAGGGACTTTTTATAATGAACCGGAACACCGTGTTCTTTGGCAAGTGAACACCTGTACTCATAAGGAGGAGTTTCTATGAATGGACAACCTGAAACTGCTGTCTTTGTCGACTTGGAGAATATCTATATCGGGTTTCGGCATCAATACGGGCGAGACTTGACCGCCGATGAACTCGTGGAAAAGGCTCGGTCTTTCGGGGGTGTCAAGTTCATCAACGTCTACGCGGACTTCAGCGAGCTCACCTATCCCGAACACTTCAAGCTCGAACTCGACAACCAGGGCGTCCAAGCGATCAATGTCCCAAAGGATCGCGACCGCGAGGGCCGCCCCACCAAGAACAAGATCGACATGCGCATGGCCGTGGACGTCTTGCGGACCTTGGCGTTCCGCAGGGAGATTATGCGCTACGTCCTGCTGACCGGGGATAAGATCTTCTTAGATGTCCTCAACTTGGCTCGCAACGACTTCGGCAAGGAGGTCATCGTCTGCGGGCTGGAGGGCACCGTCGCCCAGGTGCTCAAGGACGTGGCGGTCTATGTGCCCTTCAACGCCGATACGGCCGTAGACGAGCGGCTTGAGAAGTTCATCAAGCTCCTTGATCGTCTCGAGCGCGAGCTGTTAGAGGGGACGTATCACTATATCGGCTGGAAGCTCGTCATTGACAAGCTTATGGAAGAGCCGGATATGGGCTTTACCGCGTGGCTGGAGGCACGCGACTTCTTCGAGCGCATCAAGCGTGACAGCCGGCTTATCCTCAAATACTACCCCGGGGAGAGTCGTGAGATCGAAGGGTATCGCTTAGATAGGCGTAACCCTCTCGTGCGCAAGGTGTTGGGATTAGAGCCCAAGCCGGTAGAGCCACCAGCGAATCTCCTGTCGGGCTTGCCCAACGAGCGCTCGCCATAGTATATCAAGTGTGTCATGGATATAGTGCGATCGAAACATGGTGTGCCCATTAGGCTGACAGGGGAGCGATGGCTGCACATTACAGAGGAGGAAGCTATGGCCACCGTAGATGTGAAGGAGATCGTCAACTTAGCTCCGCAATTACTGCGTGTGCCTTACAAACGCATATGGTACAGCTATGACGAGGAAGCTGATGTGTTGTACCTCAACTTCAAAAAGCCAAGCCGCGCTGATGACAGCGAGCTCACTGATGATGATATTCTGATAAGATACGAAAACGGGGAAATTGTCGGTATCACTGTTCTCCATGCCAGCCAGCGAGGGAGGGAGTAGCACATCTCACGTATGCTTGGGCAGCTGCTCCAGCATATAGGCAAGGTGGGTGCAAGGCGATGGCGATCTTCGGGAAGAAGTATTTCAAGGTCGACCTGGATCGTCTGGAGCGCAAGGACGACGAAGCCTTGTGGATGAAGTGCAAGGCCTGCCATGAGCTGGTCTTCAAGAAGCGGGTCCGGGAGAATAACAATATCTGTCCCAAGTGCGGGGAGTATTTCTTCCTGACGGCTCCTGAGCGCATTCAACTCCTTGCTGACCCAGGGTCCTTCGAGGACATCTCGCGGCCCATCGTCGCCGCTGACCCTTTGGGCTTTGTGGATGAGGACGGCCAGTCCTATCTGGAGAAGATCAAGAAGGCCCAAGAGGAAACAGGGCTGGCCAACGAGATCATCGTTGGGCGGGCGCGGATTGGCGGGTATCCCGTCATCCTCGCCGTGATGGACTTTCGGTTTATCGGTGGGAGCATGGGCTCGGTGATGGGCGAGCAGATCTGTCACGGCATGGAACGCGCTGCTTGTGAGCGCCTCCCGTTTATCTTGATCTCTGCCACCGGCGGAGCCCGCATGCAGGAGGGCATTCTCTCCCTCATGCAGATGGCCAAGACCTCCGCATGCCGCAAGAAGCTCGCTGAGGCCAGGGTGCCGTTCATCTCTATTATGACTTATCCGACTACGGCTGGCGTCCAGGCGAGCATCGCCAGCTTGGGGGACATCACGCTCGCCGAGAAAGGCGCGCTCATCGGCTTTACAGGAAGGCGGGTCATCCAGCAGACGCTCAAGCAAGATCTCCCCGAAGAGTTTCAGACCGACCGATTCGCGTTCGAGCACGGCATTGTCGATAATGTCGTCAAGCGCGAGAGCCTGCGCGACGAGCTGATCAGGGTGCTGCGATTCTTCGTATGAGCGAGCGGGTCATCGCCGAGCTGCAACGCCAGATTCACCAGCTTAGGGAGCTCAGCCGCGATGGGCTTGATCTCTCTGAGGAGATCGCGCGCCTGGAGGCGAAACTGAGGGCGTTGCAGGCGCTCCAGAAGCCGCCGTCCCCAGCAGAGCTCGACGACTGGGAGCGGGTGCAGCTGGCGCGCCATCCCCAGCGCCCCTATGCCCTCGATTATATCGAGCTCATCATGGAGGACTTCTACGAGTTGCACGGCGACCGGCTCTACGGGGATGACGCGGCCATAGTCGCGGGGCTGGCGCGCTTTTGCGGGGAGACGATCGTGGTGGTGGGCACGCAGAAGGGGCGCGATGCCACAGAGAACGTGCGCCGCAACTTTGGAATGCCCCATCCCGAAGGGTACAGAAAGGCCCTGCGGGTGATGAAGCTCGCCGAGCGCTTCCGGTTTCCGATCTTCACCCTCATTGACACGCCGGGGGCCTATCCGGGCATCGGCGCGGAGGAGCGCAACATCGGGGGTGCGCTCGCTCACACTATCTATGAGATGTTTCATCTGCGCGTCCCCATCATCGTGACGATCATTGGCGAAGGGGGCAGCGGCGGGGCGATGGCCTTGGGGGTGGGGGATCGCATCTTAATGCTGGAGAACGCCATCTATTCGGTGATCACGCCCGAGGGGTGCGCGGCTATTCTCTTTCGCGATGCCAAGAAAGCCCCTCAGGCGGCGCGGGCTCTCAAGCTGACCGCGAGCCATCTCTTGGAGTTCGGCGTCATCGACGAGATCATCCCTGAACCCCCAGGGGGAGCACACTGTGATCCCCCATACGCTGCTCGTTTGCTGAGCGAAGCGTGGCAACGTCAGCTCGGGGCAGTGCGGGGTATAGATCCGGAACGCTTGGTGCAGATGCGCGCGGAGCGGTTCCGCGCCTTGGGCGTCTTTGAAGAGTAGCTGAAAACATAAGATAATCTAAGAAGCGAGGTGCAGACTATGGTGAGCACAGGCGGGCATCCTACAGATTGCCGCGGCGAGTGTGCGTGGATCTTTTCGGATTTGGACGAGAAAGGTGTGAAAGAATTGCGGGCTATGGCTCGCCCCGTAACGTATGATCGGGGCGAGCTCATCTTTCAGGAGGGCGAGCCGGCCTTCGGCTTCTACGTGATCTGCACGGGGAAGGTCAAGCTGGCCAAGCACTCCCCTCAGGGGAAGAAACAGATTCTCAAATTACTCGGCCCCGGCGAGATGCTGGGGGAGAAGACCATGTTCGACCGCGAGGTCTACTCGGCCTATGCCCAGACGCTCGAGCCCACACGGATGAACTTCTACCAGCGCGAGCCGTTTCTGTCGTTTTTGGAGAGCCATCCCAAGGTCGCCCTCAAGATCATAGAGAAGCTGTCACGCGAGATCAAGGCCTTTCAAGATCGCCTGATCGAGACGAGCTACGGCGGCAGTGATGAGCGCCTGGCGCGGCTGCTGCTGATGATGGCCCAAGTCTATGGGGCTCGGGAGGAGAAAGGGATCTACGTTGGGGTGGATCTGTCAAGATCTGAGCTGGCCGAGCTGGCGGGGATATCGACCGAGACGGCCATCCGCACCTTGAGCGCCTTCAAAGAACAGGGCTACGTCGAGGTGGACGGCCCCAAGATCTATATCCGTGACCAAGAGCGCCTCGGCAAGATCGCCGAGCCGTTCGAGATCAAGCTCCGGGGGAATCTGATCTAAGCTCTCTGCTCTAGGGGAATATAGCTTCCCAAGGGGGGGCCGACGTAGCGCGTGGTCGGCCGGAAGAGCCGATTGTCTGCTAGGTATTCGATAATATGCGCCATCCATCCCGCCACTCGACTGACCGCGAAGATCGGGGTCATGAGCTCCGGCTCGATCCCCAGATAGTAACAGACGGTCCCGGAATAAAAGTCGACGTTGGGGAAGATCCCCTTAGCTCCTAGGGCCTCGATGACCGTCTTCTCGATGATCTGCTCGATCTGGAAGAGCCGAGGGTCTCGGTTTTGTTTGACCAGCTCTTGCAGGTGGCGCTTGAGGATGCGCGCGCGGGGGTCGTAGGTCTTATAGACGCGATGGCCAAAGCCCATGATGCGCTCGTGGCGCGCCAGCTTCTGGTGGATATAGTCGTGGGCGCGGCTGGGGTCACCGATCTCCAGGACCATGCGGATGACTTGTTCGCTGGCGCCGCCGTGGAGCGGGCCTTTGAGCGCCCCCAGCGCCGCGGAGATCGCAGAGTAGACATCGCTCAAGGTGGAGGCGACGACCAGGCTCGCAAAGGTTGAAGCGGGAAACTCGTGATCGGCTTGCACGATCAAGACGACGTCGAAGACGCGCGCTGCGGCGGGATCGGGCCTCTGGCCCGTGAGCATATAGAGAAAATTCGCGCTGTGAGAGAGAGACGGATCGGGGGGGATGATCTCTTGGTTACGACGCAGTCGCCCAATCGCTGCCGTAAGCGTCGCCAGCTGGGCGATCATGGTGAGCGCCTTGGCGTGCAGGCCTTCTTGGGAGACGTCATCGGCGTGGGGATCGAAGTGTCCTAACGCCGAGACAGCTGTGCGGAGCAGCGCCATGGGAGCGGCTTGACGGGGCAGGGTTTGTAAGATATGAACCATGGGGTCAGGCAAAGGGCGCTGGCGAGCCAGCTCTGCGCTAAACTGCTGAAGCTCTGAGCGGTTCGGGAGGCGCCGGTGCAGCAACAAGAACGCCGTCTCCTCAAACGTCGAGTGTTCGGCAAGCTCTTCGATGGGGATCCCAACGTATGCTAATATCCCCTTCTGTCCGTCGATGTACGTCAAGGCGCTCTCAGCGGCGATGACGCCTTCCAGCCCACGAGAGAATCTTTCCGTCATGACGAACCTCCTCATTCACGGCAGTTCATATCTCTTGAAGTTCTCACGAAAAAGCTCGAGCAGCTCTTGAGCTTTGGCGGTATAGGCTGTGGGGTCTTTCCAGCTAGCCCGTGGATTCATGGCCAGGGCCTCAAGTCCAGGGCAGTAAGCGGGGAAGCGTAATTTGAGTTGGGGGTCTTCTTCCCAGGGGACGTTCTCCAGGGAGCCAGCGAGTGCTGCTCGCACGAGCGCACGCGTATACGGCAAAGAGATCCGTTGGCCGACGCCGTAGGGCCCCCCAGTCGTACCGGTGTTTAAGAGCCAAACGGTGACGCGGTGGCGCGCGATCCGCTCGCGCAGCATCTGGGCGTATAGCTGTGGGGGCAGGGGCAAGAATGGCCCGCCAAAGCACGGGCTGAACGTCGCCGTCGGCTCGGCTACACCGCGCTCTGTCCCGGCCACTTTTGCTGTGTATCCCAAGAGAAAGTACGAGATCGCTTGCTCTGCTGAGAGCAAAGCGATCGGTGGCAGCACCCCGAACGCATCGTAGGTTAAGAAGAAGATGGTGCGGGGATGTGGCCCTGTGCCGCTGGGGCAAATACGGGGCAGAAACTCGATGGGATAGGCCGCGCGGGTGTTCTCGGTGATCGAAGCGTCGTCAAAGCGAATGGTTCGGCTGGGTTCTTCCAAGACGACGTTCTCCAAGATCGTGCCAAATCTGTGCACGGCGTGATAGATTTCGGGCTCCGTCTGTTGGCGCAGCCCGATCACTTTGGCGTAGCACCCCCCTTCGAAGTTGAAGACACCTTGGTCGGACCAGCCGTGTTCGTCATCGCCGATGAGCAACCGTTGTGGGTCGGTGGAGAGCGTGGTCTTCCCTGTGCCGGAGAGCCCAAAGAAAAGAGCCGTCTGGCCATCAGGCCCTTGATTAGCCGAACAGTGCATCGGCAAGACGCCTTGCTGGGGCAGGAGATAATTCAAGAGCGTGAAGACGGATTTCTTGATCTCTCCGGCGTAGGGGGTTCCACCGATCACGATGATCTTCTTTGTAAGATGGAGAACGATGAACGTCTCCGAGCGTGTGCCGTCGTGCTCTGGCAGGGCTTGAAAAGACGGGGCACAGATGACGGTGATCTGGGGGGTGTGCTCCTCACGGCGGGAACGCAGAAAGATATTGCGAGCAAAGAGACTATGCCAGGCGTATTCAGTGATGACCCGGATGGGTATGCGATAGCTTGGCGCGGCGCAGACTTCTAAGTCTTGCACAAAGACTTTTTTTGTCTTGAGATAGTCACAGAGCCGCTCATAGAGCCGATCAAAATGTTCTATGCTCAAGGGGGAGTTGACCGGCCCCCACCAAATCTGTTCGGCGCTGCTTGGTTCCTTGACGATGAACTTATCTTGGGGGGATCGCCCTGTGTGGCTCCCTGTGTAGGCAACCAGCGCGCCGCTATGGGCTAAACGAGCCTCGTGGCGTCGGAGGGCCTCTTCGTACAAAGCCGGAGGTTCCAGATTCCAATGGATCTGAGAGACCTTGAGTCCGTGCCCCACTAACGTCTGATGGCTCACTCCCAAGCCTCCTTTGATATTCAGAGAAGATTTTTTGATTTTACAAAAAACCCTGAGCGTGTGCATCTTCAGCCAAGGCCTTGACATTGTGCGCAAATCCGTCAAAATAGTCCTCACGAGGTGAGTCTATCCATGAAGCGAGTCTTTCTCGGAATCGTCGTGGTGGCGGTGGGGGTGCTCTGGCAAGCCCAGCTCTATTCGGTAGAAGTGTGGTTGCAGCCATCGGACCCGTTTATCGCCCAGGTGATCGATCAAGTACAAGAAGCCCAGCTGCGCGAGCACATCTGTCGGTTGCAATCTGCTGAGGGCGGAGAGGCCTGCAACGCCCAAGGGTCGCGCTGGTCGTGTGACGGAGCAGCTATTGATCGCGCTGTGGAGTACGGGCGCCAGTATTTTGAGAGTCTTGGCTTGCAGACGAAGCTCGACCCGTACTCGCTCTCGTGCCGCCCAGGGCTCTCATACAATCTCGAGGCTATCTTGCCGGGCACAGACCCGCAAAGCCCAGAGATTATCTTAATTACAGCGCACTTAGACAGTGTCGCCCAGGGGGTCAGATCGAGCCGTCTTGCCCCAGGGGCCGACGACAACGCCAGCGGCAGCGCCGGCGTGCTCGAGGCTGCGCGAGTCTTGAGTCAGTATAAGTTCAAGCGCTCTCTCTACTTTGTGCTCTTTACGGGAGAGGAACAAGGGCTTGTGGGCAGTCGAGCCTATGCTGGGCGGCTCAAGCGCGAGGGCGCGCAGATTCTGGGCGTCTTCAATATGGACATGATCGGCTACGACAGCGACAACGACGGGGTCTTCGAGATCCAAGCCCCAGACGAAGACTCTTTTCGTCTTGCGGAGCTGCTCATAGCCACAACCAATCATTATAGTTTGGCTCTCATGCCTGATGTGCCCAGTCAAGCGCCGCCATGGAGCGACCATGCGTCGTTTGCCCGTCAGGGCTATCCCGCAGTCTTGTTGATAGAAGACACGGAGCTCGGTGAGACTGAAGACTTTAACCCCTCCTATCACACGACGGCGGACACATTAGAAGCGATCAATCTTGCCTATGCGAGGCGGATCGTCCAAGCAGTTGTGGGGACGGTGGCGCAGCTAGCAGAGCCGGTGCAATAATATCTCCTGCGGAGGGGGGGACTCGAACCCCCACGGGTTGCCCCACAGGATCCTAAGTCCTGCGCGTCTGCCAATTCCGCCACCTCCGCAAGCTAGGAGCTTGAGCCTCGCCTTCGCCAGCCTCCGGCTGGCGAAGATGTACAGTCCAGACGAAGTCTGGGGCGCGCCCGGAGGGACTTGAACCCCCAACCCGCGGCTCCGAAGGCCGCTGCTCTTCCTATTGAGCTACGGGCGCATGCTGCGCGTGGGGCTGCGCCTTCGCCAGCTGCAAGCTGGCAAAGAGATTCTAGAGCATAACCCTCAACCGTGCAACTTGAACCTCCCTCTTACGACATATCTCTTCTCTGGGGGACCTCGTGCGAGGAGGCTGGCAATGGAGGCGTCGAAAGTAGCTACCATTGTCGATGTATGTCGAATCCCTGGACAATCATAACAGTGTTATGTTACAATAAAGCCATCAAGGCCAAAGGAGGCTGCGATGTTCAATATCTTGGACGAGCTGCGGATCGGAATGGCCGCAAAGGAGAGGCAAGAGCGCTTGGCGCGCGAAGCAGCATTGAGAAGTCCATACGAAGAAGCCAAGACACATTGGGAAGAATCGCGAAATGGTAGGGCTTCGTGGGTGCAGTTTCTCGCTCTCGCGCTCAAAGCCTTCAGCGCTAACGGACAGATGAACTGGAAGCTCTAAATTTTTTGGCTCTCTTAATATAACAGTGTTATGTTAAGATGGATCGGGCGTTGACGCCCAGAGGAGATCGGGCATGGCCGAAGAAGAGCTGATCAGTAAGAAAGAAGTCTTGGAACTCACGGGGATCTCTTACGGGCAATTTTATCGCTGGAAGCGCGAGGGGCTTATCCCCGAATCGTGGTTCATAAGAAAATCGACGTTCACCGGGCAGGAGACGTTCTTGCCCAAGCAGAAGATCCTAGAGCGCATCGAGAAGATCAAAGCGTTGAAAGATACAAAATCTTTGGGAGAGATCGCGCAGTTGCTCTCCCCAGAGCTCAAGGACCGACGCTTCGAGCGCGCCGAAGTCTTGAAGCTGGGCTGGTTGAGCCGCGAAGTTCTGGAGTACTACGAGACGATCCGGAGAGAATCGGGGCCGTTCAGCTTCCGCGAGCTGATCTTCTTAGCCGTGATCGAGGCGCTGCGCAAGCACGAGCTCGACCCCGAGGAGCTGAACCTCGTCGTCTCGACGCTCTTATCGAGCGACTTTGCCAAGATTGCGGCGCGCGAGTTCGTGTGGACCCTAGCCCTCGTGCGCAAGGAGTTGCCTGGGAGCTTTGCGCTCACGGGGCGCAAGCCCCATCTCAGCTTCTGCCTGCTCTACACCCAAGAGTGTCTCTTCGACCCGCAGACGCAGCTTGTCACCAAGGTCGAGCTCAGTAAAGTTCTCGAAGAAGTGAAGCTGAAGCTGGGAGCGCTGTGAACCCTTTTCGCTCAAGATGCGACAGACGGACAGCACAAAGGAGGTCTCTGTGAAGATACGCATCGGTGACTGGGAAGCGAGTGGCTGGCTGGCGTGGGTGATTGCGATCCCCGTTCTGGTGCTCGTGGGGATCATAGTGATCCCTATCTTGTTGACCGTGGGGCTTGTGGTGGGCGGGGCTGTGCTCTTTGCCCTGGCGTTGGCAGTAGGGATTATCGGCATTGTACTTTTGCCGGTCTTAGGGATTCCCGTGGTGATCTTGGCGCCGATAGTTGTGCCCATCGTCTTGGTGGGGCTGGTCATCAGCGTTCTTGCGGGTTCGCCCATCTTGATCTTTCTCTTTGTTGCCGCGTTGGTCTATGTGATCTATCGGCTCTGGCAAGCACGGCGCTAGGAGGCGGCTATGGCTGAACAGAAGCGCACCAATGTCCATCTGACGGGTTCTGGGCGCATCAGCGGGGGCTCTTATGACACGGTGACGGTGGCGGGCTCGGGAAGAATCGAAGGTGACGTCGACGCCAATCTCATCAAGGTAGCGGGGTCGTGTCGTATCGATGGGGACGTCAAGGCCAGAGAGCTCAAGACGGCAGGTTCGTGTCGTGTCTGTGGAGATGTGCGGGCTGAGCGGATGAAGTCCGCCGGCTCGTGCGTCATCGAAGGGGACGTGCAAGCCGACGAGATTAAGATTGCCGGGACGCAGACGGTCGAGGGCTCCCTCAAAGCGAAGGAGATCACGAGCGCGGGCTCGCTCAAGGTGGCTGAAGATGTCGAAGCTGAAAAATTCTTATCGCGAGGGGGCTTTGAGATCGGCGGGCTGCTCTCAGCGGAAGAGATCAAGATCGAGCTAGGCGGCGGGAAGGTCTCTGAGATCGGGGGGACGCGCATTGAAGTGCGGCGGCGCGGGCGGTCCTTCTGGGGTTGGCGCAGGGAGCCGCGAGTGCAGGTTCGCGTGCAACGTGGTCCGGAGGGCTTGAGCGAGACTCTAGAAAGTCTTTTTGAGGACCTGGGGCGTTTGGGAGAGGAAGTGACTCGGGTGGTGGGCGAGAGCTTCGAGCATGCGTTTGGTGTGGGCTGGTGGGGGCGGGGAGCGGGCTTGCTGGAGGCCGACACGATTGAAGGCGACGAGATCTTTCTTGAGAGCACCAGGGCGCGGGTCGTGCGGGGAAAGAAGATTCAGATCGGCGAGGGCTGCGAGATCGAGACCGTTGAGTATTCCGAGAGCTTGGAAGTCTCTCCGGGAGCGACTGTAAAGCATCAGACGAAGACGGGAGCATAGCCTATGGCCAAGATCAAAGGGTCGTTCGAAAAAGTGCTCGAGGTGAGCAAGCCGGTCAAGCTGATCGTCACCACGGGCAGCGGGGATATTCAGGTATCCCGCCGCGCTCAGGACGACAGGGTCCTAGTCATCGGGCGGTTCGTCGTGCGCGCATGGGGCAGGGAAGAGGCGCTAGCGCTTGTCGAGAGGGTGAGGACCGATCCCCCGGTGGAGGTCCAGGGGAACTTGGTCAAGGTTGGCGACCTGAGCAAGTATCGCGGCGAGATTTCTCGTTGGGTTTTCGGTCCCTCGTTGGTGATAGACTTTGAGATTCAAGCGCCCTTCGAGACAGAGGCCGAGATAGACTCCGGCTCTGGGGATCAGAGTATCTCTGGCATTCGCGGGCCGGTGCGCATCAGCGCCGGCTCGGGTGATGTCCAGCTCCACGACATCGAGCAAGAGTCTTCCGTCAAGACCGGCAGCGGCGACATCGAGATCGCCAACGTCTCTCAGATCACAGCGAGGGCGGGCAGCGGCGACGTCGACATCTCTGGCGCTCGAGGGGACGTGGACGTTCATGTCGGCTCGGGGGATGTCACGATCAGGGATATTGGTGGTGCTCTCTCAGTTGAGACCGGCAGTGGGGATATCAAGATCGATTCTGGTTTGGGAGCCAAGGCTCGGTGGCGCTTGAACACGGGCTCAGGGGATGTGCTGTTAGTTCTCCCTGCCGATGCGCGTTTTATGCTTTCTGCAAGGACAAGCTCCGGCGATATCGATATAGATTTTCCCATAACTGTTTCGGGTAAGATAAGCAAGCGCGAGCTGCGCGGCTCGGTGGGCGAGGGCCCAGAGGCGGAGATCATCATTGAGACCTCCAGTGGCGATATCGAAATTCAAAAGAGATCTTCTTAAGGAGCCGTGATCATGAATCAAACTACCAAGAAGGGCAGTCTTTCTATTGCGGGGGCAGGCAAAGCAACGGGAGGCCTCTACGAGCGCGTCACGATCTCTGGAGCCGGCAGGGTCGAGGGCGACGTCGAGGCTGATTCTGTCGAGATCTCCGGCGCGGGGAGGATCGTGGGGAAGGTCAAAGCGACTACAGTCAGCCTTGCTGGGGCGTGCAAGATTGCTGGGGCCGTGACGGCACAGAGATTCGACGCTGCCGGGGCCTGGAAGGTCAGCAGTGACGTCCAGAGCGGGCAATTCAAAGCCGCTGGAGCAGGCAGCATCGAGGGAAGCGTGCAGGCTCAAGAGTTCTCCAACGCTGGGACGGTGACGATCGCGAAGAATCTTCGAGCGCAGCGCGTCAAGTTCAGCGGCGTTCTCAAGGCCGGCGGCGACGTCGAAGCCTCGGAGCTCCGCGGCAGCGGGGCTTTCCGCATTGAGGGGCTTCTGGCGGCTGATCAAGTGGAGCTTGAGCTGAGTGAGCGTTCCTGGGCGCGGGAGATCGGTGGGGAGCGCATCACCGTGCGCAAGAGAGGATCGTTGTGGGGCTGGCTAGCGCGCTGGTGGGGGCGCCAGATCGAACTCTCTGCTGAGGTGATCGAAGCTGACGAGATCTATCTAGAAGCGACGGTCGCCAAGACGGTGCGCGGCAAGCGCGTCACGCTGGGGCCGGGGTGTCGCATTGACCAAGTCGAGTATTCAGAGTCCTTGCAGAGAGATCCCACGAGCGCGGTGAAGGAGCAGGTGAAAGCAGTTTAAAATGAGGGGGTGATCTCAGATGCGCCGTCGTGGATTTTTCATAGGGTTTGATCTCCCTTTTGGGTTCTATATGCATCGTGGACCGTTCCGGGCGTTCTTTGGGGGACCATGGCGTTTTCCCCGGCGTGAAGAATACCTCCACATGTTGGAGGAGTACAAGCGCGACCTCGAAGAGTACAAAGCCGAGCTGGAAGAAGAATTGAAGGCCGTCGAGCAAGAGATCGCCGAGCTGAAACGAGAGAGGCAATAGGAGTCAGAGATATGCCTGAGACCGTGCTGCAGGTGAAGAACCTCACCAAGCTCTATCATAGCCGCCGGCGCGGCGATACCCTCGCCGTCGATAACGTCTCGTTCGGCGTCCGGAAGAACGAAGTCGTCGGGCTCTTAGGCCCCAACGGCGCCGGCAAGACGACTATTATTAAGTCCATCTGCACCATCCTGCGCCCCACCTCGGGCGAGATCTGGGTCGACGGGGTCGATGCCATCAGAAATCCCCGCGGGGCCTTGGAGAGGGTCACCGCCGTCTTGGAGGGCAATCGCAACGTCTACTGGCGCCTCACCGTCAAAGACAACTTGGAGTTCTTTGCTGGCTTACAGGGCCAGTCGCTGCGCTCGGTGCGCTCTTATATTGACGAGCTGATCGAGATGTTCAACCTCACAGAGAAGGTCCATGAGCAAGCGCGGGCGCTCTCGCGCGGCATGCAGCAAAAATTAGCCGTCGCCTGCGCGCTCGTCAAGCGCACCCCCATATTGCTCTTGGACGAGCCAACTCTGGGGCTCGACGTCGAGACAAGCTATGAGCTGCGCTGGATTCTCAAGCGCATGGCCGAGCAAGGCCAGCGCACCATTCTCTTGTCTAGTCACGATATGAACGTCGTCCAGGACATCTGCGAGCGCGTGATCATTATCAATCATGGTCGGATCGTCGCTGATGACCGCGTCGAAAACTTGAAGAGGCTGTTTGCAGCCAGTGCTTATCGCTTCGAGATCGAGGGGCATCTCAGCCCTCAGCACAAGCAGCAGCTCACTGAGCGCTTCGACTTGGTCAAGATCTCGAGCGACGGGAACCGTACCGTGATCGAGGCTGAGCTGCTTGACAGCCAAAAAGTCTACGAGATCATTGACGTCTTGAAGACGAACGGTTGTCGGCTGGAGTCGGTGGGCAAGCAGTATCCTGACTTAGAAGAGATCTTCCTCCGGATCGTGAAGGGGGAGAAGCAATGAGATATCTCTATCTGCTCAAGGCGATGATGAAGAAGAACTTTCTCATCATCTGGCGCTACCCGTTCAATCTCACCGCGGGGATCATCAGCATCATGCTGATCTTTCTTGTGATCTTCTATGGGGCCCAGTTCATCGGCGGGAGCAATCCCAGCTTCGGCAGTACTCTAGAGGGCATCGTCATGGGCTTCATGCTCTGGACGTTTATCATCCTTGCGTTCTCGGACTTGACCTGGGACTTCATTAACGAAGCCCAGCAGGGTACGCTCGAACAGCTCTATATGTCCCCCTTGGGGTTTGGCTGGGTGAGCGTGAGCTATATTCTGTCGTTTTTAGTTATTAATTTAACACTCACCTTGGGGCTCTTTGTGCTCATGATGGCCGTGACCAACAAGTGGCTCCATCTCGATTTTGTGAGCCTGATCCCGTTGATGCTGCTGACGGTGTGGGGCGTCTATGGCTTTGGGTTTGCCATGGGGGGCTTAGCGTTGGTCTTCAAGCAGGTGCAGGCGGTCTTCCAGATCTTTCAGTTCGTGTGGGTGGCGCTGGTCATCGCGGCCAGCGCCTTGGAGACGTTTCCTTGGGCGAAGTTTCTCCCCGTGACGTGGGGGGTGCATCTGATCGGTCGTGTGCTCATCGGCGGGCAGTCGCTCTCTGCGATGCCCTTGGCGGATGTGCTCTTCCTGATCGCGATCTCGGCGACCTACTGTGGGTTAGGGTATGGGGTGTTTAAGTTCTTCGAGGGCGTAGCGCGGGACCGAGGATTGTTGGGACACTATTAGCTCGCAGATACAGAAAGGAGGGTGAGCGCTGTGCGTGATCGCATCCTACAGGCATTAGAGCGCAGTCGGGCCGACTACACCGAGATCCGCGTGGAGCGCGAGTGGCGCACCGAGGTCTCCTATCGCAAGAACAATCTAGAAAATCTTGAGTCGTCTTCGGAGCTTGGAGGGATCGTGCGGTGCTTGGTTGGGGGCGGCTGGGGGATCGCCGTCTTTAATTCGCTCGATAATGTGGAGAGCAGGGTGGAAGACGCGTATCGCATTGCCAAGGCGGTCAGCGCCAAGATCACCGAGAGGGCAGCTCTGGCCCCGGTGCCCCCTGTTCAGCAGGAGCTCCGCGTCTCCCTGAAGAAAGACCCGCGCTCGATCCCCCTGCGCCACAAGCAAGAGCTTTTGAACACATATAACGAGCTTATGCTCAAGGCAAGCGACAAGATCGTCTCCACCACGGCGCGCTATACCGACTCGTTTAAAGAAGTCACCTATGCCAACTCTGAAGGGACTTTCATCGTTGAAGAGCGTCCGGACGTGACGCTCTTGCTCTCCGCGACAGCGCGCGAGGGGGAGAAGAACATCCAGAGGGGCGCCGAATCCCACGGCTGGTTGGCGGGCTTTGAAGCTGTCGAGAATCAAGAAGAGAAGGCGCTCCAAGCGGCGCAGCGCGCTTTAGATCTTCTCAAGGCCAAGCCCGTCACCGCGGGCGTCTACACGGTCATCTTAGATCCGGATCTCGCTGGGGTCTTCATTCACGAAGCTTTTGGCCATCTGTGCGAAGCCGACTCTCTCTTTAAAAACCCTAAGCTTCAGGAGGTCCTCAAGATAGGGCGGCAATTTGGCGTCGAGGAGCTCAACGTCGTCGATGACGGCTATCTTGAAGGGTTGCGCGGCAACTTCAAGTACGACGACGAGGGCACCCCCAGACAGAAGGTCTATCTCATCAAGAACGGCATCTTAAACGGTTTCTTGCACAGCCGCGAGACGGCAGCCAAGATGGGCGCCCAGCCCACAGGCAACGCCCGCGCTGTGAACTATCAGTTTGAGCCCATCGTGCGGATGCGCAATACATATATCGAAGCCGGCTCGGCTTCGTTCGAGCAGATGCTCAAAGATATCGATCACGGGATCTACGCCTGCGGGGCTGTTGGCGGCCAGACGTTGCTCGAGCAGTTCACCTTCGAAGCGATGTACGCCTACGAGATCGTGCGGGGGCAGCTCGGGGAGCTGCTGCGCGACGTCGTGCTGACGGGCAACGTCTTTGAAACACTCAAAAATATCGAGATGATCGGGGACGATCTCGTCATCAAGGGGAACGCTGTCGGCTGCGGCAAGGGAGGGCAGTTCCCGCTCCCGGTCACGACCGGCAGCCCCCACATCCGCGTGCGCCAAGTCACTATAGGAGGGAAAGCAGCATGAAGACCCACCTGCGTGCATCAGATCTTTTAGAAAGAGTCTCTAAGCAGACCGATGGGGCGGAGATCTACGAGTTACATAGCCTTGAGCTTCCCGTGAGGTTTCACGCGGGGGCTTTAGAGTCCGTCAAGATCGTCGAGACAGCCGGCAGGGCCCTGCGCCTTATCAAGGACGGGCGCCTGGGCTTTTCGACTACAACTGATCTGGGCGACGAGACGAATCTCCTGCAGAACGCGCTCGAATCTGCGCGCTCCGGCGACCCCGCCCCCTTTCGATTCCCAGCGCAGCAGCCGGCTTCGCCCGTGCAGTGCTTCGACCCACAGGTCGAGCAGCTCGACGAACAGAAGCTGATCGCCCTGGGCGAGGAGATCGTAGAAAATATCAAAGCATACGATGCCACATTGCAGATCGACGCCTGGGCCGTCAAGGAGCTCCACGAGATCACCCTGTGCAACACCAGCGGCTTAGAGCTGGTGAGCCGACGCACCCTCGTCAGCGTGGGCGCCTCGGTCACCCGGGCCCAAGAGGGCGATATCCTCATCATCTCCGACCAAGACTCCTGGCGCCGTGCCGACAAGCTAGACGCTACGAAAGTAGCCCAGCGCATTGTAGAGAAGCTGCGTCTGGCCGAGAGGGTTGTCCCAGTTGAAGCCAAAGCCATGCCGGTGGTCTTCCATCGTGAGGGAGTCCTGGTGCTCCTGGTGCCGTTCATAGTTGGGCTGGATGGGCGGAATGTCTTCTTAGGCGTCTCGCCGCTGCGCGAGAAGCTCCATCAAAAGATCTTCGACGCGCGCTTCTCCCTCCTAGATGATGGGACGCTCGACTTTGCCCCCCGCTCCGCCCCCTACGATGACGAGGGCGTGCCCACGACAAAGAAGTTCTTAGTCGAGCAAGGCGTCGTCAAGCAGTTTCTCTATGATCTGAAGTCTGCGGCCCTGGCCAAAGCGCAGCCCACAGGGAACGGTTTTAAGGTGGGCTTGATGGGTGGGGGCTTTCGCCGCCCTCCGGGAATTCATTTTACAACAGGGATCATTCCCCCTGGAGAGAAGTCCTTGGAGCAAATCCTTCAAGACCTAGACGAAGCTCTCTTAGTAGAGGACGTCATGGGATTAGGCGGGGGCAACCCCCTGACGGGAGAGTTCTCTCATACGGTCTCGTTGGGGTTCCTAGTGCGGCGGGGCCAGATCGTCGGGCGCGTCAAGAACACCATGGTCGCGGGGAATGCCTACGATCTGCTCAAAGATAAACTGATCGCCTTGAGCGATCGGGCTGAGTGGGTCTATGGGGTCGTGCACACCCCGGCGATCGCGGTGGAGGGGGTGAGCGTGGCCAGCAAGCCGTGATCGAGAGGCTGATATCGCTGATCTCCCCCGACTCGGTCGTGCTCTTTCTCGGCGCGACCGACGTGGGCAAGACGACGCTCATCCGCCAGCTCCATCGCCAGCTTGGCGGGGAGGTCATCGACGCTGATGTGGGGCAGAGCTGGCTCGGCCCGCCCACGTGTATCTCCCGCGGCGCGCTCCTCGACGACCAGCTGCAGCTGAGCTCCAGCTACTTTGTTGGGGATATCTCCCCTCGAGGCCACTTCGTGCAGGTGCTCAGCGGGGTCGCCCACTGCCTGCGGGGCGCGGCTCGCCCCCTGCTCATCGACACCGACGGCTACATCGCCGGTGAGGCGGCCCGCGCCTACAAGAGCGAGCTCATTCGGCTCGTCCGCCCCCAGCTGCTGGTGCTGCTGCAGCGCGCTGGAGAGCTCTCGTACTATAAGCTCTATGCCCATCACGGCATCAGGGTGATCGAGCTCCCTGTCACGCACGGGGGAAGCAAAGCACGGGAGGAGCGCATCCGGGCGCGCGAGGCCGCCTTCAGATACTCCCTTCAAGGGGCTTGCCTGCGCCAATGGAACTTCGCCGAGCTTGGCGTGGAGCGCTCGCTCATCGGGCATGGGGAGCCCCTCGATGTCGCCCTGCTCTCTCATCTGTTAGCCTGTCCGGTGAGAGCTGCCTGGCGCTTGCCCCACACCGCGACGCTCGTAGTAGAGCGCTGGCCCTTCTCCATCGCTGAGGCTCGGCGCGCTCTGGGGAGTGAGTCGCTCACGGTGCTGCTGTGGGATGACCTGAAGGACTCGTTAGTGGGCTGTTGCCTCAGGGGGGATCTTATCGGTTTAGGGATCGTTCACGAGCTGTCGCAGGAGACGATCTCGATCTGGACGCCCGCCTCCCAGGCCACCACCATCCAATGGGGCTCCCTGAAGGTCTTCCCTGATGGGCGCCATCTGAGATCTGGCCCTCACCCCGCCCTGCGGGCACCCCTCTCCCGTAGGTGACTACGGGAGAGGGGTGGGGGTGAGGGCCTCAAGCCCGCTGAAGCGGGCTCGTGTTCTCCCCACCCTCACCCCCGTCCCCAAGTCCCCTCACCCCTACACCCCTCTCCCTCACAGGGGAGAGGGGCTGGGGGTGAGGGTGTGGAGAGGGGGGCAGGGGTGAGGAGGGCTTGTGGGGGTGCCGGATGCTTCAGCTTCCGGCTTCGGCCTTCTGCCGAATCCCTATCAGCTCGATGAGGCTCTTGGCAGCTTCAGCCCCTTTGGAGATGCGCGCCCACGCTTGCTCTTCAGTATAAGTAGTGAGCACCCCGAAGACTATCGGGGTATCGCACTCTAACGTGACCCGCATCAGCCCGTCGGTGACAGCGCGCGCGATATGCTCAAAGTGCGCCGTCTCCCCCTTGATCACGCACCCTAACGGCAAGATCCCGTCATACCGCCCCGACTGAGCCAAACGCTTCACCATCGCGGGGAGCTCAAACGCCCCAGGCACCCAGATCACCGTCACGTCCGAAACCCCAGACTGCCGCAGCTGCTCCTGGGCCGCCTTCAGCATCTCTTGAGTGATCTCTCTGTTGAACTGGCTGACGACGATTGCGATCTTAAGCGTTGGATCCATCGCTGAGATTGACGAAGAGCTGGTCCAGCTGGTGCCCCAGCTTCTCCTTCTTCGTCTTCAGATACTCGTAGCTATAGGGGGTAGGGGGAATCAAGATGGGCAACTGCTCCACAATCTTGACGCCGTAGGCCTCAATGCCCACCAGCTTCTTGGGGTTGTTGGTCAAGATGCGAATGGTGCTCAGCCCCAGGTCCTTGAGAATTTGCACGCCGATCCCGTACTCGCGCAGGTCTTCCTTGAACCCCAATTGGCGGTTGGCTTCGACGGTATCCAAGCCCCGGTCTTGCAGATGATAGGCTTTGATCTTGTTCCCCAGGCCGATGCCGCGCCCCTCCTGACGGAGATAGACCAACACCCCCACGCCCTCCTGGGCGATCTGGCGCAGCGCCTGGCGCAACTGCTCGCCGCAGTCACACTTGAGCGAGCCAAAGACGTCCCCGGTCAGACACTCCGAGTGCACGCGCACCAAGACGTTCTCCTTGCCCGCCACCTCCCCCATGACCAAGGCGACGTGCTCCTTGCCATCGACGAGGCTGCGATAGGCGTGGATGGTGAAGGTGCCAAACTCCGTGGGCAGCTGAGCCGCGGCGATCTTCTCCACCAAGCGCTCGCGCTGATATCGATAGCGTATGAGATCGGCGATGCTGATTATGAGAAGATTATGTTTTTTGGCGAATCTCTCCAGGTCTGGCAGTCGGGCCATGGTACCGTCTTCGTTCATCACTTCGCAGATGACCGCGGCGGGGTAGAGCCCGGCGAGCTTACAGAGGTCGACGCTGGCCTCAGTGTGCCCGGCACGCTGCAGGACGCCACCGGGCCGAGCGCGCAACGGGAAGACATGACCCGGCTGGATTAAATCCGAGGGCTTGGTCTTAGGGTCAATGAGGGTCTTAATAGTCCGGGCGCGGTCGTACGCAGACGTCCCAGTGCTGATACCCTCTCGGGCATCTACCGAGACCGTGAAGGCACAGCCTTTGCCTGAGCTTTCGCTCTGGACGATGAGCTTGATCCCCAGCTCATCGAGCCGTTCGCCGGTCATGGGGACGCAGATGATCCCCCGGGCCTCCTTGGCCATAAAATTGATCTTCTCTGGCGTCACAAACTCTGCCGCCAGCACGACATCGCCCTCGTTCTCGCGGTCTTCGTCGTCGACGACGACGACCATCTCGCCGCGCCTGAGCGCTTCTAGTGCTTCTTCGATCTGAGCAAAAGCCATCAGTGGCCTCCTTTGAGCATTCTCTCTATATACTTTCCCAAGACGTCAAACTCGACATTGATTTTATCCCCCGGACGACGCCGGTGCAGGTTCGTCTGCTCCAGAGTGTGGGGGATGACCGCCACATCGAACTCCCCTTCAGAGATATTAAAGATGGTGAGGCTGATGCCATCGAGGGCTATCGACCCCTTCTCGATCAGATATTGTGAGTATTTTTTGTCCACACGGAAGCGAAAGACAGCGCCCTTCTCTTTTCGGGAGATTGAGACGATCTCGGCGAGGGTATCGATATGGCCCAGCACGAAGTGTCCATCGAGACGATCTGAGAATCTCAAGGGGAGTTCTAAGTTGACGAGGTCGCCGGGGCGGAGCAGGCCCAGGTTGGTGCGGGCGAGGGTCTCTGGACTCAGCTCGGCGGCGAAGCTATGGGCCGCAGGGGTGAGCTCGATCACCGTGAGGCACGTCCCGTTCACGGCTATGCTCCGCCCGATCTCTAATTCCCCAAAGAGCTTGGGGGTGCTTATGGCTAGACGGCTTGGGCTGATGTGCAAGACCTCCCCCGTGTCGGTAACAATCCCCGTAAACATACACAAGTATATCATAACAGAGATAGGCCCTCACATGATAGATGTCATCGCGTGCCATGATCTAGATCATGGCACGCCAAGGGCCTTTCTCGGTAAAACATAAGAAAGTTTGACAGGGCAGAAAGCCCCTGTTATAATCGGCCGTAAACTAGGAGAAGTGTAGCACATGGAGGCAGACAAAGACTCAAGCGTTGGGGCGCTTACACGGCGACGCTTCTTAGGGTGGCTGGGGTGGGGCTCGTTTGCGATAGCTATGGGCGGTATCGTTCAAGGTGTGCCCTACTATCTGAAGCCGCAACTGACCTATGAGCCGACGACGACGTTCACTGTAGGGCGCCCCAGCGATTACCAGATCGGCGAGATGCGCCCCATCGAAGCGAAGAGGGTCTTTATATTTCGCACGCCCCTGGGCTTTCAAGCCCTCTCCATGGTCTGTACCCATCTGGGCTGCAGCTATAAGCCCTTCGGGCCGCCCAGTGCCGAGTATCCCGTCGTGCACGCGCGCTGCCCCTGCCACGGGAGTGTCTTCGCCAGGGATGGACGAGTGCTGGGGGGGCCAGCCCCTCGACCCTTGCCGTTCTATAAATTAGAGCTGACCCCCGATGGCCGCCTCCAGGTGGACAGCGCCATCGTCGTCCCCAGTACATCGTATCTGACACCGGACGGCAAGGAGATCCAAGGCCCCCAGCCCGACGGCAGCGACATCAAGTTCTCATGATGGATACACTCCTGCTCGCCCTGCAGAGCCTCAGGCGTTCCCGAGTCTGGCTGTCGATCTTCCGTCGAGAGGGCCTGCCCCAGACGGAGGCCGATAGGCTCGCCATGAACCGCCGCAACTTCTTCGTGCACATCCTCCCCGCAAAGATCCATAGGGAGTCGGCTCGCCTGAGCTATAACTGGCTCTGGATGGGAGTGATCTCAACCTGGCTCTTTCTCCTCTTAGCGATCACCGGGGGCTTTCTGATGTTCTATTACGTGCCCTCGGTGGAGCGGGCCTACGATTCGATCCGCGAGATCGTCAACGCCGTGCCCTTGGGAAGGTTTATGCGCAATCTCCACAAGTGGTCCGCCGAGCTGATGGTCTTCGCCGTCTTCTTCCACATGCTCAGGGTCTTCTTCACCGGCTCCTACCAGAAGCCGAGGGAGTTCAACTGGGTCATCGGGGTCTTGCTGCTGGTGATCACGGTGCTCTTTGCCTTCAGCGGATATATTCTGCCCTGGGATCAGTTGGGGTATTACGCGGCCAAGATCGCGAGCAACATTGCTGAGGGCACGCCGTTCATCGGGCCATATGTGAAGCAGGTTCTCCTTGGTGGGACCGATTTGGGGCAGCCGTCGCTCCTGCGCTGGTACGTCATTCACGTCTTCGTGCTGCCCGCGGCGATGATCTTTTTAATTGCGTTTCACTTCTGGAGAATCCGCAAGGACGAGTATAGCAAGCCCTACTGGACAGAGGAAAGGAAGCGACGCTAGATGGCTGTCTTAGGATCGCTCAAGACATTCAAGGGTGGGCACTACTTTGGGCTCTTTGAGGGGACGCCGCGCGGTAAGAGATTACAGACTGCGCCATTGCCACACAAGGTGATCATTCCCCTGCGTCAGGGGTTTTCAGCCGAAGTTGCCCCCTTGGTCAAAGAGGGGGATCATGTGCGGACCGGGCAGGTCATCGGGCGCAACGAACCCAATCCCCACAAGCCCTCAACCCCGGTCCACGCGACCATCTCCGGCAGAGTGACCAAGATCGACAAGCGCCCCCATCCCCTGGGGGGCGAGACCCTCTGCGTCCATATAGAATCCGACGGGAAAGACGAATGGGAGCGGCTCGACCGCCCTGCCAACTACGAACGACTCCCCCCAGAAGAGCTGGGGAAGATCCTCTATGAAGCCGGGGTCACCGCTTTGGGGCAGGCCGGCTTTCCCACGATCTATCACTCGGCGCCCGCCATGCCGGAGAAGATTCGCGCTCTCATCATCAACGCGGTGGAGACCGAGCCCTTCTGCGAGGCCACCGACCAGCTCCTGTACGAGGAGTTCGACAAATTCATCAACGGTATCAAGATCTTGCGAGCGGCCCTGGGCAACGTGGCGGTCCATATTGGGCTGGGCTATAACAAGCCCCGCATCTACGAGGAGCTCATCACCCGCTTTGAATATCACGATTGGTGCACGATCCATCAACTGCGGCCCAAGTACCCCCAGGGCGATGACGCCGTGCTCATTCGCACGATTTTGGGGTTGCTGCTGCCGCAGCGGGGCTACGCGACCGATGTCGGCTGCGTCGTCTCTGACGTGCAGCAGTGCGTAGCGGCTTACGAAGCCGTGGTAGAGGGAAAGCCCTTCGTCGAGCGCGTCGTCTCCGTAGGGGGCTCGGCCGTGAAGGAGCCCGGGAATTATCGTGTTCGTCTGGGCACTCCTATTGGGAATCTCTTGGAGAATAATCTGAAGTGTCAGGGGCGGATCGTGCTGGGGAGCGTCATGCGTGGGAGCGCCCAAGGCGATCTTGAAGCCCCTCTTGTGCGAGAGACCCCAGCAGTGATCGCGCTCAGGGAGGCGGAGCGCGAGCTCTTCCCCGTTGCTGGGCCAGGCTTTGATCGCGATTCGTTCACGGGGGCATATCTCAATCTGCCGTGGGTTCGTTACAAGCGCGCTACGACAAGCCTCAATGGTAATCCCAGACCGTGCGTGAAGTGCGGGTACTGTGTCGACGTCTGCCCGCAGAATCTGGTCCCGGCCCTCTTGGGCGAATACGCTGCCAATGGGTTATTGAGCGAAGCCCAAGATATCGATATCTTTGCGTGTATTGAGTGTGGGTTGTGCGCCTACGTCTGCCCGAGCAAGATTCCGTTGCTCGAGCAAATTCGCGAGGGCAAGCGCAAGATCGAAGAAGGGGCATAAGGAGCACCCATGAAAGATAAGATTTATACTTTCTTCGAAAGAGTCCATCACGAGTTACAAGCCCGTGGCGCCCAGGGCTTAGCCGTGCTTTGGGAGGGCATCAAAGATGCAGTCTTTGGCGGGAGCGACAAGAGTGCGCGCCAAGCCCCCTATATCCGCGACGCCATCGGGATGCAGCGCTACATGGGGGCCCCAATCGTGGCTTGCATCCCCTTAGTGCTTGCGAGCATCTACTTCTACGGGTGGCGCTCGGTGGCGATCATCGCCTTGACTTATGTGGTGGGGATGGCCGTCGAGTTTACGTTCTGTGCTATCCGTCGCCATGAGGTCACCGAGGGGCTCCTGGTGACGTGTATGCTCTATGCGCTCTCGCTGCCGCCGACGCTGCCGTTGTGGATGGTCGCGGTGGGGATCGCGTTTGCTATTGGGATTAAAGAGCTCTTCGGCGGGTCGGGCTACAATATCTTCAACCCGGCGATCAGCGGTCGGGCGTTCTTATTACTCGCCTTCCCCTCAGCGATGACGACCCGCTGGTACGTCCCCTTCAACCCCCTCACTGACGGCCTGGGAGGATTTCTGCACTGGTCTCCGGAGTCCGTCAAGGGCATAGACGCCATAGCCAAGGCTACCCCCTTGGGGGCATTCAACTCTCCAGATATCGCCAATCCCGATCTGTTTACGCTCGTGACGGGCTTTGGGCGCGCCGATGTGCTGGGAGCGACGTCGGCGCTCTTGGTTCTGTTGGGCGGGCTCTATCTCTTAGCGACGCGGGTTATCGATTGGCGCGTCTCCATAGTGATGATCGTGACGACGGGGGTCGTCTCGCAGTTTTTGCACTTCATCTCTCCTGCGTGTACTGCGGAGGTGCGGACGTGCTTCCCCGATGGCATCTATGCGGTACTCTCTGGCGGGGTGCTCTTTGCGGCCTTCCTCAATGCGACCGATCCCGTCACCAGCCCCATGACCGTTCGCGGCCGGTGGATCTTCGGTATAATGTTAGGGGTTTTGACGGTCTTAGGGCGTGGCTTGACCGGCTACGCCGAATGGGTAACCTTCTCCATCTTGATCGGCAATATGTTCACCCCGCTGCTCGATAGATTTTCTATCCCCAAGAGCTTTTCGGCACCAGCGGTGCAGAAGAGGTGACGCGACGTGGCTCAAGCACCAAAGAAGCAGAGAAGGCTTATCGGGCCGCACGAATGGCGCATGATCCTCGTGCTGACGGCCATTGCGGCCATAGCCGGAGGGTTCTTAGCGCTGGTCAATGAAGTGACCAAAGCGACCATCGAAGCGAACGCGAAAGCTCGCCTCCGTTCGAGCATTCTCGTGGCGGTCGGGCTCTACACAGCTGAAGAGCTCTTCCCTGCCGAAGGGCTGCCCAAGCTCTCCCCCGCCCAAGTCGATCAGTACTTCAAAGAGCACATCGAAGAGCGCAAGACCGACAGCTTCACCTATTGGAAGGTCTACAAGGACAAGATCGGCGGGGAGCTGTTGGCCTATGTCATTCGCATTCAAGGGAGCGGATTCCAAGGGTTGGTGGCGATGCAGATAGCTCTGAAGCCTGATCTCTCGGAGATTATCGGGGCGCATGTCGTCCCCTTCGAGATCGGCGAGACCCCCGGCTTGGGCTTCCGCATGACCGAAGAGAGATTTTGGAGCCAATTCAAGGGGATGAAGACCGAGCCCCGTGTGGAGTTTGTCAAATTCCGTGATCCCACTAGCCCCAAAGCCCCCAATCAGTTCGATGCGATCACCGGGGCGACGTATACGTCCACAACGGTGCGCGATCTGCTCAATCAGACGATCGCCAGCTTACGAAAAACCCTTCAAAAAGAGGGAAAGGAGCGATCTTGAAAAAAGCAGACTGTTATAGTATGCTTTTTGTGGCCAAAGATGGCCTAGAAGGAGTTGAGGGCGGATGACGGAAGTGACAAGGGTGGAGCAAGCATCAGTGCCGGCGATCCCGCTGACGCAGCGGCTGCCTCAGACCAAGGGCTGGAAGGAATTAGTCCGCGACATCTGGGACGACAACCCCACGTTCCGAATGATCCTCGCGATGTGCCCGACGATGGGCGCGACCAACATGGCTATCAACGGCATGGCCCAGGGATTAGCAACGCTTATCGCTACTGTAGCGTCGAGCGTCACCGTCTCGGCCCTGCGCGCGCTCATCCCCGCGGAGGTGCGGCTCCCGGCGTATATGATTATTATTGCTTTCTGGGTGACGATCGTCGATATCTTCTTGCGGGCGTATCTGCCGCCGCTGTCGGCGGCGCTGGGGCCGTACGTCCCGTTGATCATTACGAACTGTTTTGTGCTGGGGCGTGCGGAAGCCTTTGCCAGCCAGAACAGCCCTGGGCTGTCCGCGTTGGATGCCCTGGGGGTGGGCTTGGGGTTCACCATGTCGCTGACGCTGTTGGGGATCGTGCGCGAGCTGTTGGGCTTTGGCAGCCTCTTCGGGATTCAAATCTTCAGCGCTTGGACGCCCTGGGTGATCATGATCATCCCTGCGGGGGCGTTCTTGGTCGTCGGGCTGTACGTGGGTGTCGTCAAGCACTTCTCTCCGGGAGGGCAGATCGGGGGTGGCTCGTAGGGTATGGATATCTTTCTCATCGTTTTGGGCGCGATCTTGACGAATAATATTCTGCTTACGACGTTCTTGGGGATCTGCCCGTTTATTGGGGTATCGGGGGAGTACGCGTCGGCGTCGGGGATGGGCATGGCCGTGATCTTCGTGCTGACGATGACCCTGCCCGTCAACTGGCTCATGAAGCACTTCGTCCTCGATCCCCTGGGGGTAGGCTATCTCTCTCTCATCGTCTATATCGTGACGATCGCCTTCTTAGTCCAAGTCGTGGAGATGTTCATGAAGCGCTTTCTCCCAGCGCTGTATAATTCGCTGGGGATCTTCTTGCCCTTGATCACGGTCAACTGCGCGATCTTGGGCGGGGTGCTCTTTGCCATCGCTACGTGGAATCTGGGGTTTCTCGAGAGCGTTGCTTACGGGTTTGGTGGCGGGGTCGGCTGGGCGCTGGCTATCATACTCATGGCGGCTATGAGGGAGCGCTTGCGCTTTGCCCCCATCCCCGAAGGGCTCAAGGGCCCAGGGATCGCCCTGATTATCGCGGGGCTGATGGCCATGAGCTTCGTCGGCTTCTCGGGGATGATCAACATTCGCGACTTTGGAGGATGAGATGGTCTATCTCGTGCCGGTAGCGACGATGGCCCTCATGGCCATCTCGGTTGCCCTTATCTTGGGGGTAGTCAAGAATCTGCTCACGGTCGAGGGCGAAGCCAAGGTCACCATTGTCAACGACGGCAACGAGCTGGTCTTGCCCGTGGAGCAGAACTTAATGCAAGCCCTCAAGAAAGCCGGGTATGATCTCTTCGCGCAATGTGGCGGCAAGGGCACCTGCGCGACGTGTCGAGTGAAGGTCTTAGCAGGGCTGGCTCCAGAGCAGATCACCCCGGCGATGCTCGGCCCGCTGAGCGATAAGCTCAGAAAAGAGGGCTGGGTCTTGTCGTGCCAGATCTCCCTGAAGAACGATCTGAAGATCGAGCTCTTCAAGCCCTTGGTGATGGCCTGGCCCAAGGTCGAGGGCAAGGCCGTAGAAGAGGCTCCCACGGCCCCAGCGCTCTCGCCCGCCGCGGCCAAGCTGCGCGCGGTGCTGCCCGGATTCGACTGTTTAGCCTGTGGATATAAGACGTGTGAGGAGTTCGCAGAGGCCGTAGCTGCCGGAGAGGCCCCCCTGGACGGGTGCTACCCCGGCGGCAAGCCCGTCCTAGAGAGACTCAAACAAGCAGCGACGCAAGCTGGGGTGAAGCTCAGTTAATATGCCCAAGGTCGTCATCCTCGGACAGAAAGAGTTCGACGTCCGCCCTGGGACGAATCTCTTGAAGCTCATCCAAGAGCATCGCTATGACGACCAGCTCCCCGCGACCTGTGGTGGCCAGGGGCAGTGCTCGACGTGCGCAGTGCGCGTGCTCAAGGGCGGGGGCGCGCCCAACCAAAACGAGCTCGAGGTCCTCGGCGAAGATCAAATTGCCCAGGGCTGGCGCCTCTCGTGCCAGATCGCTGTCACGGACGATATAGAAGTCGAGGTCCCCGGCTACGAGGTCGCCGAAGCAATTCAGATCGAGCCAGGGCTGATACGCGATGTGCTGGCCTACGCTGCCGACAGGATCCAGGAGCTCCCCTCAACGCAGAAGATCACCGTTAAGAGACTCAAAGACTTGAGCAATCGGGCAGAGGCGCTCGTAGAGGGTGGCGGCGACCCCAACGACTTCGCCGTGCTCTACGCGGTCTTCAGCTATCTCGCCCACGATCACAAAGCTCGAGAGATCCCCACGCAGTTTGAGCTGACCGACGAGAAGATCGAAAAGATTCTCGAGGCGTTCGCCAAGCGCCTCCCCGCCGAAGAAGAAGAGATCATCACCTATCCGTACTTTCTCTATGTCGCGTTTACGATCTTATTCTTGCTGACGGCGGGGCTAGGGATCTATTCGCTCTTTCGCGATGCCCCCCTGGAGGAGCCCGCGACCCCCTCGTTCACACCAAATCCAGAGAAAGCCCCGTGGTACTTCGTCGGGATTCAAGAGCTCTTAGCGATCTCCCCAAATATCGGGCCGTTTACGAGTGTGGCCATTGGCGGAGTGATCGCCCCTACGGTCTTTGTGCTCTTGCTCATGGCGATCCCTTATATCGAGCCGTATGTAGAATTTTGGCGCAAGGACAAGAGCAAACCCGTGGGGCGGCGCCTAAGAGATCGCCCGGTGACAACAGCGCTCTTTACACTCTTAATCGGCACCGTGATAGCGCTCATTATCATTGGGCAGTACTTCCGCGGGCCTCAATGGGAGTGGGTCATCCCTTGGCAATAATTAGCGCTCTTGATGGAGGGCTTTCTCCAGCAAGCGCTCGAAGATCGCCCAGACGCGGGAGTACCCCGTAGCCGGATCGTGCTCGCTGATGTTCTGTCGGGCGTTAGCACGAGCCATCTCCTTGGCTTTCGCCAGTAATGCAGCGGCTTCAATGCTCTGGCCGGCAGCCTCCAGCGCCATGGCCTTCTCCATCAGTTTGGTATACTCGCTCCCTGGGCCGTGGCAGGCTTCACACGTCACGTCCATCGTCTTGAGAATCTCTTCGTCTATGAAGGGATGGTCCCGAAACTCTTCGATATTATGACTTGTCATGAACTCTGGGCGGAACCACAGGTCGACATGGCGCTTGCTCGATTCGGGGATGTAGATATCGCTGATCTCGGGGTGGCCGTGACACGCCACGCACGTCGCCGAGCCCACAAACTGTAACGGCTCTCCCGTAATAGCCACGTCGGTACGCGCGTCGATCACCTTGGCTTGGGGGTTCTCCGTGCGGAAGGGCGAGGTGCGCTCCCCAAAACCTTCTACGAGGAACGTGTCTTTATGGAGCTGCCACCACGCCAGAATGCGCGCGATAGCTTCCTCGCGCTTCTCTTTTGGTGCATTGAAGACGAACCCAAAATCGTTGGCGGTCATCCATCGGATGCGCTCGATCCCCCGCTGGCGCTCGGCCCAGCGCTCGGAACGCAGCTTCTCTATGCTCTCTTCGAAGATCTGGGCAAAGCGAGTTCGCATCTCATGGTGGGCTTGTTCAGAGCGCAAAGCCAGGGAATTCCCCCCGTGGCAGGCTGTACAGCCGACTTGATCGAAGGGAAGCTCTTGGATGATCTTGAGGTTCTTATGGGTTTCGAGAAGGTCTTTGAGGGGCTCTTGGGCAAATCCCGGCACACCGATGTTGACGTGACAGGTCATGCAGAGATCGGCGCTGCGGCCCGCCTCAGTGACGACCTTTCTGATTTGGAGGTTCATCTCCGCGTTGAGCGCCACCATGAGCTGGTCCAGTAGTGACAACGAGCCTTTCTGGGCTTGGACCTGCTCAGCAAGAACCCTGTGCAGATAAGCGCGCTGATAGCGCTTCCATTCTTGGTTGTAGTTGTCCAGAGCAACGGTGAGGACCAAGAGCAACAACAAGACCGCCGAAATTGCGAACCATTTGCGTGCGTTCACCATAGCTTTATCTTATCGAATCTTGGGCAACCGCGCTAGTGCCCTGGTGTAACAATGCGCGGCGTGGCGATCAAGGGCGAGCCCTCTTTGAACTCCGCAGGGAGCTTAAAATACCGTTCGACGTGCCCCAACAGCCCTTGGAGATATCTTCTTGGCTGTGCGGCATTGGTGAAGGCTCTAAAGATCTCTAAGCTCTTCTCTATGCCCTCTAGGGCCTCCTCTGGGGGCAGGGGCGCTTTCTGGAAGAACTCCTGCACTCCGTTCCAGAGATGGACCGTGAGCGCTGTCCCCCCAACCTCAACGATTATCACTGGGCCGAAGCGCCGCTTCAGCGACTCTAAAGCTTCGAGAACATCGCTATCGGTGCCCAGCGCCCGCTCGCGATAGAACTGATAGATGAGCATCTCCAGCAGAGCTATGAAATCGATCAAGCGCTCCTTGCCCGCCTGAGAGAGGGGGTCAGTCTTCTCAACCCACAGCGCATGAAACTCTTCTGCCAGGCGTGCCCGCTGGTACCTCTCATGTGCCTGGAAGTATTTACAGCTGATCGGGCAGTTGATAGAAATCCCACGATGCTGCCCACAACAGCTGGGGCAAATCAATCCTCCCAGCGCTGGGCAGGATCGCTTGCCCGCCCGTCTGTGGCAGAAGACACAAAGAGACATGATAGGTCAAATAAATCCCATCTCCGCGCGGATCTCCTCGGACATCATCTCTGGGGTCCACGGCGGGTCGAAGACAAAGTCGACCTCGACGTTGATATCCTCACCGTAGTGCTCTTTGAGAGCGCGCTCACAGTCGGCTTGGATCTGCTCGTAGAGCGGGCAGCCCACGGTCGTCAGGGTCATCTCTAGGCGGATATCTTTCTCGCCGCGGATGTCGATGTCGTAGAGCAGCCCCAAATCTACGACGTTATACCCCAGCTCCGGGTCGAAGACGTTCTCGCGGATCACCTCGCGGATCTCGTCAGCGGTCATTGTGGATCACCCTTTCTGTGTAGATCTCTGTGGAGTCTCTCGGCGATCTTCATGAACTCTTGTGCTGCGGGCGACGACGGCTCCGCGATCACGATGGGCACGCCGGCATCGCCGTACTCGCGGAGCGGAGGAGCGAGGGGAATCTGCCCAAGCAAGGGGATATTCTGACGCTGTGCTTCGGCTGCCCCGCCCCCTTGCCCAAAGATATACTCCCTCTGGCCGCAGTGGGGGCAGAGATAGTACGACATATTCTCGATGAGCCCGATGATGGGCACGTTGAGCTTAGCGAAAGCGCCGATGCCCCTCCGCACATCGGAGAGAGCAACTTCTTGCGGGGTCGTCACGGCGATCGCCCCAGTGAGCGGGACGTCTTGAGCTAGGCCCAGCTGGGCGTCGCCGGTGCCTGGGGGCATATCCGCAAGAAGATAATCCAGCTCGGGCCAGGCCGTGCTCTCTAACAGTTCGTTAATCGCTTTAGAGATCATGGGGCCACGCCAGATGAGCGGATCGCCTCCGCCCACTAAAAGCCCGATGGACATCATATGGACGCCGTATTTGAAGACCGGGACGAGCTTGCCGCCTTGCACGATCGGCTGCTCCCTCACCCCCATGAGGTTGGGGATATTGGGCCCGTGCACATCGGCGTCGAAGAGCCCCACGCGCGCCCCCAGCTGCGCCAGGGCCACAGCTAAGTTCACACTCACGGTGCTCTTGCCCACCCCGCCCTTGCCACTGAAGACCGCAAGAATATGAGCAATATGGGGGAAGTGCAATCTCCGCGTCGGATGCACAGTACGGGGCTGGGGGCGCTGCGCCTGGGAGAATTCGATATGGACCGTTTCGATCTCTGGGAGGGTCTTGAGCGCTTGCTCAGCCCACGCTTTGAGTTGGGATTTGGACACATAAGCTGGAAGCAGTTTGAGTCGCACGTGGGCGGTCGAACCGTCAATGGTGAGATCGTCAACGAGATCGCTGAGCGGCCGGTGGGCGCGGGGGATCTCGATCAGCTGGAGGGCCTGGCGGGCCCGCTCGATCACCGTCATGACGGAACCTTCCCTGAGTGCTGCAGGGTGAGGACGTCGCCCAGGGTAAGCGAGGCTAAGTATTCTTCGAGCTTCTGGTTGATGATGGCCCAGATGGGGCTGGTGGGGCAGTCCGCCTCGATGGAGCACTTCAGCTCCGGATCAAGACAGGTCACCAGGGCGATGGGGCCGTCGAGGGCCTGGACGATCTCGCGGAGTGAGATATGCGACGGGCGCTTCTTGAGCAGATACCCGCCGCCGCGCCCATGGGTGGCTTCGACGAGGCCGTGTTCCCGCAGCTCCTGCATGATCTTCTCCAAGAACGGTTCGGGGATCCTGTGCTCTGCGGCGAGCTGGCCGATGGAGACCGGCTCCTCGTTATACCGTCGGGCGAGGGTACACAAGGCTCGCAGGCCGTAATCGCTCTTGCGCGTCACTCTCATAGGGGGCACCCCAAAATCCGAGCAAAATACTCTGCCTTCATTGTAAGAGAGAGTGGGCGGAAAGTCAACCGTAAGCGCGGGCCCGCTGGCGCGCCCAATGATCAGCTTCCAGGATCTCTTCAACGCTGGGATTGGGCACCCCCTCGTGCTCTGCGAGCACTCTCTCCAGCCCCCGCGCGATCTCTATAAAAGAGATCTCTTTGTTTAAGAATCTCTGCACTAAGATCTCATCAGCGGCGTTGGCCACAGCCGGGTAAGTCCCCCCGCGTCGCCCGGCCTCACACACCAGCCAGAACCCGGGATAGCGCTCCCGCCCCACCGGTGCAAATTCCAATCTCTGCTTGATTAAATCTAATCTCTCCACCGAAGAAGCGAGGCGCTCCGGATAGGTCAGGGCATACTGAATGGGCAGCTTCATATCGGGCGCGCTCAGATGGGCCAAGATACTCCCGTCGGTCAGCTCGACTAACCCATGCACAACGCTCTGAGGGTGAATGACCACGGAGATCTGCTCATAAGGGAGATCGAAGAGCCAGTGGGCTTCGATGACTTCAAACGCCTTATTGACCAAGGTCGCTGAGTCTATGGTGATGCGCTTGCCCATCTGCCAGGTGGGGTGTTGCAGGGCCTCGGCGACGGTGATCTGGGGAAAAGACTCTAGCGGCCTGGTGCGGAATGGCCCTCCCGACGCGGTTAAGATGATTCTCGCGATCTCGTCTGGGCTGCGTAGGGCCTGCAGAAGTTGGAAGAGGGCGCTGTGCTCGCTGTCGATGGGGATTAAGCAGGCCCTCACCCCTGCACCCCTCTCCCTCAGAGGGGAGAGGGGCTGGGGGTGAGGGTGGAGAGGGGCTGGGGGAGAGAGGGGGGGCGAAGCCGGGGTGAGGGCCTTGACCAAATGCCCCCCGATGACCAGCGACTCTTTGTTCGCTAAAGCGAGCGTCTTGTGCGCTTTTAATGCTTCGAGAGTGGGGATCAGTCCCGCCGCGCCCACCAGGGCATTGACGACGAGGTCAGCTTTAGGGTGAGTCGCTGCAGCCGTAAGCCCCTCCCCGCCGACGACGATCTCCCCGTTCCATGTTGCTTTTAAGAGCTGTCTCAGCCGGCTGAGGTCCTTGGCGCGCTCGATGGCGATCAGGGCGGGCTGGAAGTGTTGGGCTTGGGCTGCTAGCAGTTCTAAATTTTTTCCGGCAGCGAGAGCGACGACAGAAAGATCGTGTCCGGCTCGATTGAGCGCTTCGATCACCGCGAGCGTCTGCGTCCCAAGCGAGCCGGTCGAACCGAGAATCGAGACTCTTCGCGAAACGGTCACACCCTTACGCCAACTGCGGGGTCGGTGGCTGAAGCACCAGCGAGTCCTTCAGCAAGGCGTCGAGCTGCTCGCCCTCTAAGACTTCGACTTCCAAGAGGCGCTTGGCCAGCTTGTGCAGGGCTTGGATATTGCGCTGGAGCAGCTCCTTGGCCCGCGTATAACACGACTCAATGATGTTCTTGATCTCTTCGTCCACAAGCGCCGACATCTTCTCGCTGTGCTCGCGGTTGAGCACGAGATCGACCCCCAAGAAGACGTTGCCGTTCTCTTGCCCCAAGTTAATCGGGCCGACGCGCTCGCTCATGCCATAGCTGACCACCATGCGCTTGGCGATCTCCGTGGCCTTCTTGAGGTCGTCGTAGGCGCCCGTGGAGATCTCCCCAAAGACGGTCTCTTCAGCAGCCCGGCCCCCTAAGATCCCCGTCATGCGATCCAATAGCTCTTCCTTGGTGAAGAGATACTTATCGTTGAGCGGGAGCTGGAGGGTATATCCCAAGGCCTCCCCACGGGGGACAATCGAGATTCTGTGCACCGGGTCGGCCTTGGGCAGGAGCTTGCCCAGCAGGGCGTGCCCCGCTTCATGGTAAGCGATCTTGACCTTCTCTTCTTCGCTCAATAATCTCCCCTTGCGCTCGATCCCCGCGATCACCCTGTCTATGGCGTCTTCGAAATCCTTCATCTCTATAAACTCTTTGTTGCGTCGGGCGGCTAAGAGAGCCGCTTCATTGCAGAGATTTTCTAGATCGGCCCCGACGAACCCCGGCGTGCGCCGCGCTAAGAGCTTGAGATCGACATCGGGGGCGAGCTTCTTGTTGCGCACGTGGACCTGCAAGATGGCCTCGCGGCCCTTGGAGTCCGGCGGAGGAACGGTGATCTTCCGGTCGAACCGCCCCGGACGCAACAGCGCCGGGTCGAGGATATCGGGCCTATTGGTAGCAGCGAGGATGATGACGTGCTCGTTCTTGTCGAAGCCGTCCATCTCGGACAGTAACTGATTGAGCGTCTGTTCGCGCTCGTCGTGGCCGCCGCCGATCCCCGCGCCCCGCTTGCGCCCCACCGCGTCGATCTCGTCGATGAAGATGATGACGCCGCGCTTGCCCTTGCCCTCTTCTTTGGCTCTGCGGAAGAGATCGCGCACCCGGGCTGCCCCTACCCCAACGAACATCTCCACGAAGTCCGACCCCGAGATGGAGAAGAAGGGCACGTCGGCCTCCCCAGCGATCGCTCGCGCCAGGAGCGTCTTGCCCGTCCCCGGCGGGCCCACCAACAAGACCCCCTTGGGGATTTGCGCCCCAATCCGCGTGAACTTCTGCGGGTCCTTGAGATAGTCGACGATCTCTTGAACTTCTTCTTTGACCTCGTCGATGCCCGCGACGTCGTCGAAGGTGACGCGCGAGTACTCTTTCGTCACTAACTTCGCTTGGCTGCGCCCAAAGTTTAGGGCGCTGCTGCCCTCCCCCTGCATCCGCCGCATCATCCCGTACCATAACAATAAGATAATCAAGAACGGCAGCAGCGAGAGCACTACGGAAAAGACCCACGACGAGTCGCTTGAGCCCTCGAAGCTCACCAGGACTTTGTTCTTGGTCAGCTCTTCCAAGAGCAGATCGCTGATGATGGCTTCGGTGCGGAAGCGCTCTGCCGCCCCCAGGACCTGCTGGGTGAGGGCACTGATCTCGTCGGCCTTCTGCTTGCGCGCCTGGGTGAGGGCGTTGAGGGAGCGCTCCACGGCGCTCGCTCGTATGCTCAGACCGACGAGTTGGCGCCGCAGGATCTGCTGCTGGGGCAGGGTCTGGGCTTCAGCTTCTAGCGCGTGGAGCCAGGCGAGGCGTCGCTCCCCAAGGCCAAGCAGGCTCTGGATTCTGCTATAGCGCTGTTGCTCTTGGTGTCTTTGGGCATCGAGCACAGCCAAGTTGGGGTTATCGCCCAGGGCGCTGGGAGGGCGCACCCGCCCAAAGACGGTCCCCAGGGGGGTCCCCTTCACGGTCACCGTTGTCACCTGGCCGGCCTGCACCAGCGCGAGAAATTCAGAGTACCGAATCTGCTTCTCTGCAGAGTCGGGGCTGCCGAGAAACGATTGCAGCAGGATGACAGCGAAGATCACCACGACGATCACCAGGGCGATATTGCGAAAGCTTCGAATCCTCTTCTGCTGCTCGTCGCCGTTGGGAAACACCTATCATATCCTCCTCGTGGCCCTCACCCCGGCTGCGCCACCCCTCTCC
>FWWL01002625.1_pt1 | contig 36049 bp, 24 predicted proteins | sample 2228331 | NCBI WGS metagenome assembly FWWL01 (sample SAMEA103939775, study PRJEB20133) | metagenome
CGGTCGCCAATGAATGCTTCTCCAGCTTGGATGCAGTGCAAGCGCGCGTGGTCGAGCGGTGTCGGTATCTGCGCGCGCATCCCGCAGTGGTCCAGGGTGTGACCGGGTTTGCGTGGCTACCCAATACGTGATTATCTATCTAAAGTTGGTATAAGGGTGTCGGTTGCTTTGAGCGTCGTTTATGGATCGACCTAACGCTGGTGGCATTGCGCGCAGCGCGGCGTGGCAATCCCCGGATCGGCAGCGGCGTTGAACACCAACGCCAGACCACCTCAGGCGCGCGCGCGCATGATCTCGATCACGTCACGCAGCATCGCCTGGCAGGTGCCGAGCGGTCCATCTTCCAGACTGCTCATCGTGGTGCGCCCGGCGCTATCACTGACGATCACGAGACCCATTTCACCGTGTGACAGGCGGGCGAGCGGATGATCGGGGCCGAGCGCCTGGGGGGCGACTGTGAGCGCATACCGACCATCCGGCTGGCGTTCAGCGCGCGCGACCAGCGAGATCCGTCCGCCGGCTGCCCAGGCCGTCGCCAGCTCTGCCGCAGTGACCTCACGGATCCCGCGCACGGCCACGTCTGCCAGCGTGGTGGGCTGGCCCAGCGCGGCATTGGCAAAGATCACCAGCTTATTAGCCGCATCCCAGCCATCGACATCGAGCGACGGATCAGGTTCGACGATCCCCTGCCGCTGGGCTTCGGCCAGCGCTGCGTCAAAACTGGCGCCATGCGCCATCTGCTCGAGAATGATCTGAGTCGTGCTGTTGACGACCAGTTCCACGCGCTCGATCCGCGCCCCGGCCAGATCGCGCACACCGACATTGATCGTCGGCAACGCGCCGCCAACCGCGCCGGAAAAGCGCAGGGCCGGGCGCGCGCTGCGGGGTGAGCAGTCATCAGCCCAATCACTAAGCGCTGCCAGCTCGGCAAAGGCCAGCACCAGCGGCCCTTTGCTGGCCAAAACGGCATGTTTGCCGCGGCGCAACGCTGCGCGCACAATGTCGAGTCCGGGCTGACCGTCGCGCAGATTGGTTGGCGTCGCTTCCAGCAGCAGATCATACCCGGCAGTTGCGGCCAGCGCCACCGGATCGAGGCCAGGGCGGAAGGCGGGCAGATCGCGGACACCAGAACCGCGCCGTTTGACATCGGCGACAGTTGCCGGATCGATCCCGGCAGGATCGAGCGCAACCCCGCTTGAGTCGGCAACTCCGACGAGATGGAGCGCAAATCCGTAACGGCGCGGCAACCGATCGGGATCGGCGACGATCAGTTCGAGCAGCGTGCGGCCAATATTGCCGACTCCGGTGAGAATGGTCTTGATCTGGCGCATAGATGTCTCCAACAGAACGTGATCGCTAAGTTCCAAAGCGCAGGGATATGTTCATGCCAGCGTGTCTCGCGCGCTCGCAGCAGTGACGTTATCTCCGGCACAGGTGAGCCGAGCCGGTTTTCACCGAACGCCGCTGCCAGATGATAGTCGGGAACTGACTGCGAGAGGCTGCTGCTGGACACAGGTTGTTAAGATGTGTGTAGTATAGTACAATCAATCATTAACAGTCGATATCATCGATGGAAGTGTTGCTTAGTCAAACGTCTCGCCTGTTCAATCACCCGGTCATCCAGCATTCTGTCAAGGGTTGCGCAGCGGCTGTTCTTTGGTATCAGAAAGGCAACGATGCCGTGTTCGCGAACTGTCGCACTCGTTCTGGTCAATGCAGCGCAAAACGCCACGACAGGATCGGCCAGACTGCGAGCGAACTGCACGAGCCATCGCTATGGTATCGCCCGTGTCAGCCTGATTCACCAGATCACAGGAGCTGTCAGCATGGCCCGCCGTTCTCGCTCACATTCCAGCCCGCCCGCAGAGCTTGACAGGATCAGTGCGCTGCTTGTGTTCGCAATCATTTTTGGCAGTCTTGCCCTCAATCTGTCGATATGGTGGACCATCAGCCTGATCACAGCCGGTCTTACCATAGTTCTCTTCATCCATCACTGGCTGCGCGCAGAGCGTCTCCGCCGACTGCGGCGCCAGCAACTGCTTGCGCTGTCGCCCAGTGAATTCGAGCAGCGGGTTGCGCTATTGCTGGAAGATTTGGGCTGGCAGCGCATCATGGTGCGCGGTGGCAGCGGCGATCGCGGTGTCGATATTACTGCCGAGCGTGATGGATTGCGCTACATTATTCAGTGCAAACGGTACACGAAACCGGTTGGCCCGAACTACGTGCGTGACCTGGTCGGAGCGCTCCAGATTCAGCAGGCTGATCGCGCAATTCTGGTTACCACCAGCAACTTCACACCTCAATCGCGGCTGGAAGCGCGCGGACAGGCGCTTGAGTTGTGGGACGATCAGGTTCTCTTACAGCGCATTGAGGAAGCGGATCGGTTGCGCGCCCAGCAACAGCCGCGGCGCAACGGGCGCACTGCGCTGCTCGTCGTCGGCGCGGCAACGGTGAATCTGGCGGTAATAGGGGTGGCATTTCTGCTGAGCGGCATGCCGGTCATTGCCAGCGGCGTCGGCCAGACCGGTTTGCCGCTGCTCTCCGGTGTCGCGGCGAACACCTCAACACGCCGGGATCAGGCTGCCGCGCCCACGGCGACACCATCGCCAACAGCGTCGCCAACGGCAACCGCTCGCCCATCGCCAACGCCATCGCCAACGCCGATTCCGACAGCCACTCCCGTTCCGCTGACGGCGTCGGTATTCAATGGCGGCAATGTGCGCGCGGCGCCAAATCTGAACGGGACAGTGCTCGATCAGATTCATGCATACGAAACGGTGATCCTGCTTGGTCGCAGCAGCGATGGCGTTTGGTTGCGCATCATCAATCCCCGCCAGCAAGAGGGATGGGTGCATCGCAGCCTGCTCACGATTGATCCGGCCATCGAAGCGGCTCTGCCGGTCATCACGCCGTAAATTGATGCCGGTAGCAAATTGTGGCGCGAAATGGTAAGATTTTGGTGACCAGAGTTACAATAATCAGAAGCACCATGGCCTGCCAGGTTGCAAATAGCAGGCAAGCAAGGCAGACCTTCTGACAACGTTCATGGTGAAGAGAACGCTGATAGTGGTGTCTCTTCATGCCGAATATGCGGAGGTTTACCTGTCATCACCTGGGGTTGCGGTATGAAGCAGTGTTCTGTTCCGTGTTCGTTTATTGCATTACACAGCCAGGATATGGCGCAGATCCGCAAGCATCTGCTTGAAGGACATCAGTGCCGTGATGCATGGGTTGCGCTGAGCAAACTGGTGCAGGATCCTTACCAGCGCAAAGATTGTCTGGAGCGAGCATCTGCCATCGCGCCCGATGATGAGGAGTTGCAGATCGCATATCTGGAAGCCCGCCTGGCAATTAACCCACAGGACTATTTTGCTCAGCAGCGGCTGAATGAAATTCGCACGCTGCGGCTCCTCTCCGACGTGAAAACTCCGTATTTCCACGATCAGCCCAAGCCGCGCCTGATCGGCGACATCCTGGTTGACATTGGCGCGATTACTGAGGCTGAGTTGCACGAAGTCTTGAGTGAGCAGCGGCGGGGCAGTTTGTTAAGTTCCGATCGGCGGCTCGGTCAACTGTTGCTCCGCCGTGGGCTGATTACGCCGACCAAACTGGCTAAGGCATTGATCATTCAGCAGCAGGAGCGGAGTCGCGCCCGCACTGCGCCCCAGGTGTTGGGTGAATATCTGGTCGAGAAGGGCTACATCACAACAGCCCAGCTCGAAGCCGTCCTGGCAGAGCAGATTCGCCTCGATCAGCAGGGGAAGCGATTGAGCCTGGGACAATTGCTGGTCAAGATGCATTTGATGTCGCAAGATGAAGTCGATCGAGCGGCGCGTGAATATGAGAGAATCTTCTGGTCGCAGTTTAATGCCTGAGATTGACGCAACAGGGCGTTCTCTCACTCCCAATGCTCACCCTCTATTGTTAACGCTTATCGCAACTGTGATTGTCGCGCTCAGGCGCGCTGTCAAGAAGCAGCGCGCCAGGGCGTGCTACAATACGGCCACTTCCGCAGGCGCGGGATGATGGCGAGAGGTTCAGCCGTGATCGTTCAAGCCACACATCGCAATCAGTCACCGGCGCTCTGGCTGGCCCTGATCTGGCTGGCAGCAGCACTAAGTATAGCCGCGCCCGGATTACTCTGGTGGGTGCCACAGTCGCTGATGGCCACGCCATTGATTATGCTGAGCGGGCTGCTGCTCTTCATCATTCCTGGCCTGGCTGTGGTCCGCTGGCTTGCCCCCGCCCCCTTGCTCTGGTTTGAGCGTCTCATCTACGCCGCCGGATTGAGCTGGGCGGTGATACCTCTGCTGTTGCTGGTGAGCGAAGCGATTGGCTGGCGCTGGAATGGCCCGCTGGCATGGGCGGCCATGCTCTTGCTGAGCGTTGTCGCGCTCTGGCCTGATCGCCGTCCCCGCCCATCGCTCGCGGCGCATCGCCGCATGATCGGGTGGGCGCTGGCGGCAATCACCGTTGCTGCGCTGGCTGTGCGGCTCTTCGCCACGCGCGATCTCCCGCTTGGTATGTTCGGCGATTCGTACCACCATACGGTTATCACCCAACTCATCATCGACAACGGCGGTCTGTTTCATTCCTGGCAACCGTATGCGCCAGCCGTGACCTTCACCTACCATTACGCATTTCATGCCATGGCCGCCTGGTGGCACTGGCTGAGCGGCGTGCCTGCGCCTCAGGCTGTCATTCTGACCGGGCAGGTCATGAATGGTCTGGCCGCGCCGTTGCTCTACCTCCTCACTGCGCGTCTGACCGGGTCACGCCTGACTGGCGTCTGGGCAGCGGTGATCGTCGGCTTTCTAAGCTGGTATCCGGCCTACTATACCAACTGGGGGCGCTACACCCAACTGGCCGGGCAAACCGTGTTGCCGGTCGCTGCCGTGGCATGGATGAGCTTGATCGATGCCGCCACGCGCCCATCACGCCCACTGGCGCGCTCGCTCCTGCTGGCGATGATTGCCAGCGCCGGACTGGCGGTGAGTCACTATCGGGTGGCGATCCTGGCGATCTGTTTTGTCATCGCTTACAGTTTGGTCAGCCTCACTCTGCGCTGGCAGGGCTGGGTTCGGCTGGCAATCGCCGGCGGTGTTGGCGCCATCGGCGCCGGCTTGCTGGCGTCGCCCTGGATCTGGCGGGTGCAGCAAGGCCAGATCACGCGGATGGCATCGACGATCTTGAGCAGCAATGTCGAGTCACGCAATCCGATTGCGCTCGACATTATTGATCGCGCATTCTATGCCGGTTTGTTCCCGCTCGCGGCATTGGGACTGGCTGCGCTGCTCTGGAACCGGCGTCCGGCAGGAATTGTGCTGGGGCTGTGGGCGTTCTTAACATGGCTGATCGCCAATCCCCAACTGATCGGACTTAATGGTCAGGGTCTGATCACTGCGTTTGCCGTGTTGATCGGGGCGTATCTGGCGATCGCGCCCGCGGCGGGCGCCGGTATGCATGCGCTGATACGGGTGGTCACAATCTGGCTGGGTCGCGCGCGGCGAGCAGCGATCTGGCTCCATATCGTCATTGCCCTGCTGGTGATCGGCTGGGGAGCGCGGATGCAGATCACCATCATCGACCCGGCCTTCCAACTGGCAACGCCGGCTGATGTTCAGGCGGCAGCATGGATCCGTGAGCATCTGCCGCCCGATGTCGCAATCTACGTCAACAGCTTCCCGGCCTACAACGGCTACATCGATGCCGGCAACGACGGCGGCTGGTGGCTGACCTTTCTGACCGGTCGCCGCACCAATCTTTTGCCGATGGCGGTTGGCTTTGAGGCGGTGCAACCTGCTGATGGCCTGCGGCAAAACGCTGACATGAACCGGATGATTCAACAATTCCCGATCGGCAGCGCTGAAGCTGCTGCTGCGCTGCGCGCTGCCGGGTTCAGTTTTCTGTATAATGGCCCGGCGGCCAATCCAGCCGGGGAATACCTTGACCCGGCACAGATCGATGCCTCACCATTTTACGAATTGATCTATCGCCGCGATGGCGTGAGTATCTGGAGCATTCGCTAGTGCGGATCGCAGTTGTTGGACCAACCTATCCGTTTCGCGGCGGGATTGCCCAATATACGACTCTGCTGGTGCAATCGTTGCGCGCGTCTGGCCATACCGCCTTCTTCTATTCTTTTACCCGGCAGTACCCGGCATGGCTCTTTCCAGGGCGCAGTGATCGCGATCCAAGCAGCGCGCCCTTGCGGGTCGAGTGTGAATATCTGCTCGACCCGATCAATCCGTTCACCTGGTGGAAACTGGTGCGGCGGGTGCGCGCCGATCGACCTGATCTGCTGATTTTGCAGTGGTGGGTGCCATACTGGACGCCGAGTCTGACCGTCATTTCCAGCCTGTTGAAACGCCCGCCGGCGATCAAGATTGCAATGGTCTGCCACAATGTGCTGCCCCACGATGGCGGGGGGGTGATCGATCGCCGACTGGCGTTAACTGTCTTGCGGCGCGCCGATGCCCTGATCGTGCATAGCGATCTCGATCGCTATCGGGCGCGGGCGTTGTTGCCGCAGGCGCAGATTGTCAAGGCGTTTTTGCCGACGTATGAACCTGTCGGCATGGCGGGAACCGTCAGCAACAGCGCTGTGCGCGCGCAATTGCAGATACCGGCTGGGCGGCGCATTTTGCTCTTCTTCGGCTTTGTCCGTCCGTACAAAGGGCTGGAATACCTGATCCAGGCGCTGGCGCAGGTGCGCGCGCAGATCGATGCCCATTTGCTGGTAGTCGGCGAGATCTGGGGGTCGCCGGCGTATTATCAGCGCTACGCAGCCGAGTTTGGCGTCACCGATGCGATCACATTCGTTGATCGCTACGTGCCAAACGAAGAGTTGCAGCCATTGTTCGATCTGGCTGAGGTAGTGGTGTTACCATACGTCTCCGCTACGCAGAGCGCCGTCGTGCAACTGGCGTTTGGTTTCGGCAAACCGGTCATCACCACCAACGTCGGCGGCCTGCCGGAAGTGGTGAAAGATGGCGTGAATGGCTTACTGGTACCGCCACAGGATGCCAATGCGCTGGCGGAAGCGATTACCCGTTACTTTCAGGCCGATCTCGGCCCAATGCTGGCTGTCAATATTCGCGCCGCAGCGGAAGAACGGGCCGAGTCGTGGCCGCGTCTGGTCGCGATCATTACCGATCTGGCCCGGCGTCTGCGCAATGGCGAAGAGGGATGCGGAGCGGAGACGCCATGATTCGCGCTCTCTTCCAGCGGCGCGCGCAGCGTCGATCTGCGGCGCGGCAGATCGTGTTTCTCTTGCCCATGGGAATCGACCGGCCATCAGGTCGCCGCTACCTGAACATTGCCCGTGGCCTGGCCCGTCGCGGCTATCGGGTGCGCCTGTTAGCCCTGCATCCCGATTTCGCTGCCTGCGCGCAACGCCGGCTGGTCATCGATCAGGTTGAAGTCTGGTACGTTGGGCAGATGCATGCGCGCAAGACCGGCAACGTGCCGGCGCGTTTTCGCCCGCACCAGTTGTTGCGCGTGCTGATCCATTCCACCCTGGGTATGATCTGGGGCATTCTCTGTTCACCTGCTGATTGGTACCATCTCGGTAAGCCGCAACCGGTGAATGGGCTGGCTGCGCTGATTGCAGTGCGCCTGTTGCGCCGTCAGCAGTTTCTGGTTGACTGCGATGACGACGAAGCGCTGGCCAACCGACTCACTGCGGGCTGGCAACGAGCAATGTTTGCCTTCTGGCAATGGCTGCTGCCGCGTCTTGCTGCCGGGATCACGGCCAACACCCGCGCGCTGGCCCAGCGGATGGCGCAGCCCGGTCGGCCCTGCGTGATTGTGCCGAACGGTGTCGATAGCGCCAGCTTTACGCCGCCAGAAGCGGCTACGCGGGCGGCGCTGGCGCGCGCGTTGGGGCTGGCGCGGCGGCCAGTTATTGCCTACTCCGGCACCCTGGCTCTGCACAATCATCCGGTTGATCTGCTTCTGGCAGCATTCGCGCAGGTTGTGCAGCAGCACCCAACCGCAGCGCTCCTGATCATCGGCGGGGGCGAAGATTTGCCTGTCCTGCAACGCGAGGCGGCCCGGCAGCCATGGCGCAATCAGGTATTTTTCACCGGTCACGTCCCGCATTCTACGGTGCGCGCGCTGTTGTCGCTGGCCGATCTCAGTGTCGATCCGGTGCATGACGATGCAGTAGCGCGCGCGCGCTCGCCGCTCAAACTCATGGAAAGCCTGGCGCTGGGCGTGCCGGTGGTTACCGGTGATGTCGGTGACCGCGCCGAGATGCTGGGGTTCGGCGCTGCCGGGATCGTCACGCGGCCAGGGGATCCGTATGCGCTGGCAGCGGCGATCAATGCCCTGCTCGCCGATCCAGATCGACGCGCAGCAATGGCGGCAGCCGCGCGGGCGCAGGCTGCGCGCTACGACTGGGATCTGCTGGCTGAACGCTGGGCGACCATCTATCAGCGCCTGACTACTGGCCAGGAATGAAAATGACGTAGAGCGCGCGGTATTCGCTCAGCACACCCTGCGCGCGACTATCGCCAACGAAGTAGATGCTGGCATTGAGCAAGACTCCCGGCGCGAAGATCGTTGCTTCCGGCGGCAATGGCGCGCGACTCCAGGCATCGGCGGCCACATCGTAGGTCAATCCTTCACGCCGTTCGCTATCGAAGACCAGCAGAGTATTCGACAGCCCCACCACCACCGGGCGCGCAATCGGCTGCGGCAGCGGCGCGATGGCGATCCAGCGTCGGGCGGGATTGGCGCCCGGTTCAAGCCAGGCGCTATCGCGTAGCGGGCCATGCTCGCCTTCACCACCGGTGATGTAGAGCCGGCCACTCGCCACGGTCACCCCGGCGTTGCGGCGCGCTTGCGGCAACGGCGGGCCGCTTTCCCAGCGATCGAGCACCGGATCGTACACAAAGACCTCGGCCCGGATGCTGCTGCCATCCCAACCGCCGATCAGGTAGAGTTGCCCTTCCCACGCCGCCAGCGCATACCGGCTACGCGGCGCCGGCAATGACTGACCGCGAAACCAGCGCTGTTCACGCGGATCGTAAATCTCAAGCTGATCGCTGACCTGACCATCAGCCAGCTCTCCGCCCGGCACAAAGATCAGACCGCGCAACGTGATCGCGCCGGCATGACTGACGGCGGTCGGTTTATCGGTCACCCGCACCCAGCGGTCGGTCTCTGGATCGTACCGATCGACGGCAGCGCTCGCTATGCCTGCGCGACGACCGCCAATCACATACAACCGCTGTTCGAGATCGTAGCCGGTCAGGGCAAAATCATCGCGCGGTTCGCTGAGTGGTTGACGAGTAAACCAGCGCTGAACAGCGCCTTCAAGCGTTGCTGGAGTGGCGCTGGTGACCGTTGGCGGCGCGCTGAGCAAGCGGAGACTGAAGGCAATAATGGCGACCAGCGCAATCAGGCCGATCAGACCGATCAACCAGGGAACGAATCGAGATCGGAAGAGCGCGGGTTGCGCGATAGGTTCTGATCCAGGCGCAGCGACCGGCGTAACGTCCGGCGCGGACGCGGCAACTGGCGCTTCAGGCAGCCTGTCATCCGGTAGAGAAGGCGGCGCTGAAGGCGTGATCGGGCTGGCAGGCGCGTCTGACTCTGGGGTGGATTCGACTGCGTCAGCCATTCCGGTCTCGCCGACCGAAACAATGCCGGCGCGAATCGCATAGACGGTCGCTTCAGTGCGCGACTCAACCCCGATCTTGGCAAAGATATTGCGCAGATGCACTTTGACCGTATTCACGCTGATATTGAGCGCAACCGCGATCTGCTGATTGGTGGCGCCAGTGGCGACGAGGCGTAGAATCTCGCGCTCACGTTCGCTGATGGGGCTTTCATTGGTCATAACTGTCCGGTTTGATAAAACCGCTTCGATCTACGTCGATCATAGTATACCGGATGGCATAATGCAAAATGATCTGCCTTGCAGTTCGATCATTCCGCCCGCTGATGCAGGGGATTGCTGCGGGCGCGTCAGCGCCCGCGCACTGCCATGGATCGGGCAGTGCGGCCAGATTCAGCAACGGAATCGCGGCGCGACGCAAGGCGACGGCGCGCGATCGGCGGTCGCGCTGCATAAGCAGGCTATCTGGCATCAGAGCGACCTCCGATCGGCAAAGACGTTCGGGGACATACTTTTGAAATGTCAAAAGTTTTTGCGATTACCTGCCGGCGTAATCGCTCATGAGATCAGGCAAAAATCAACCTCATGCACAGGTTTTGCACAGTTGAAAGTTTTGACAATAGCTTGAAGTTCGTGTTATCATTCCCGAAGTTATGACGCAAAGATCTTTCTTCAATAACACGCCTGAGCCAACTCTTCTGATGATGGAGCGTTGATATGAAGCTGCACGAATACCAGGCTCGTGATCTGCTGGCCCGGTTTGGCATTCCGGTCACCGGCGGCGGAGTGGCGGTGACACCGGCAGAAGCGCGGGCAATCGCTGAGCAGATCGGCGGGCCGGTCGTGGTCAAGGCACAGGTTCACGTTGGAGGTCGCGGCAAAGCCGGCGGGGTCAAGATCGCGCAGAATCCGGACGAAGCCGAGCAGGTTGCCGGGCAGATTCTGGGCATGAACATCAAAGGTCTCACGGTCGAGAAGGTGCTGGTCGCCGAAGCGGTCAGCTACGAGCGCGAGATCTACCTCTCGGCAATCCTCGATCGGGGCAGCAAGCGAGTGATGATGATCGCCTCGGCTGAGGGCGGGGTCGAGATCGAAGAGGTTGCCAGGACCAACCCGGAAGCGATCATCAAGATTCCGGCGCACCCGACGATGGGTTTGCTCGATTTTCAGGCCCGTGAACTGGCCTTCCGCATCGGTCTGCGTGATGGCAAGCAAGCGCGTCAGTTTGCCCAGATCGCCAGCGCGCTCTACCGCGTGTTCGTGCAGTCAGATGCCTCACTGGTTGAGATTAATCCGCTCGTGATCAAAGCGGACGGTAGTCTGCTGGCGCTCGACTCGAAAATATTGCTCGATGAGAGTGGCCTGTTCCGCCATCCCGAGCTGGCAGCGCTGCGCGATCCGTCGGCAGAGCCGGAAGCCGAACGGCGGGCGCGCGAGGCTGAGATCACCTTCATCAAGCTCGATGGCAACATCGGCTGCATGGTCAATGGCGCCGGCCTGGCAATGGCGACGATGGACGTGATCAAGCTGTCGGGCGGCGAACCGGCTAATTTCCTTGATATTGGCGGCGGCGCCAACAAAGAAAAAGTGAAAGCAGCGTTGCAGATTATTCTCTCCGATCCGAACGTCAAGGCCGTCTTATTCAACATCTTTGGCGGCATCACCCGCGTCGACGAAGTGGCGCGCGGGATCATTGCCGCGCTCGAGGAGGTGCCTACGAATGTGCCGATGGTGGCGCGGCTGGTGGGCACGAATGAAGAGATCGGGCGCGCGTTGCTTGCTGAAGCCAATCTGATACCGGCAGCGACGCTGGCCGAAGGAGCGCGCAAGGCTGTGGCCGCAGCGCGCGGCGAACTGTAGCTTCAGCCGTCGAGGGCGCGGCGGGCAGCGGCGATCAGGGCGCGTTCGTGCCGATCAAGCGCTGCTCGCTCCAGTTCCTCGAGTTTCAGGCGCCAGTGATCGCGAATGGCGGCGGCGTAGTCGCCAGCCGCGCTTCCCAGCCTCGCCAGCCATTCCTGATCGCGAGCCAGTAACGCCAGTTGCAGTTCGACTTCGGTGTAGCGACAGGCAACCAGCGGCAGACGCTCAACCCGAGCAGGCGGATAATCCGTGCCGGCAACAAGCTGCAATGGCTCGCATTTGAACAGTCCGGCTAGCAACGTGATGGTGCGCTCGCTGGGCATCGATAGCCCCATTTCCAGGTGTGATACAGCCACGCGCGAAATCGCAAGGCGCTCAGCAATGTCCTGCTGTGTCCATCCCCGCTCGTTGCGGAGCCGGGCAATGCGTTGACCGATGGGTTCAATCATTGTTCAGCTATGGTAACTCACTTAGCAGACGGTTGCAGCCATTCGTTGTATAGTAGCATCGTTTGACTGCGGCGGTAATCTGTGAAGCTGCCGACAATTCGTTTTGCTACTGTGAGAGGATGCAACCAATGGCGACCAAACGGGCATTGATCACCGGCATTACCGGTCAGGATGGCAGTTATCTGGCGGAGTTTCTCCTGGCCAAGGGATATGAAGTGATTGGCATGGTGCGCCGCTCGAGCACGGTCAATTTCGAGCGGATCAAGCACATTCAAGATCGACTAACCCTGGTGAGCGGCGACTTACTCGATGAAGTGTCCCTGATCCACGTCTTACGCGAGTATCGTCCGCGCGAAGTGTACAATCTGGCAGCGCAATCCTTCGTGCAGACATCGTGGCCGCAACCGGTATTTACCGGTGAGACAACCGCACTCGGCGTAACCCGCTTGCTCGATGCGGTGCGGATCGTCGATCCGGAGATTCGGTTTTATCAGGCGTCGAGCAGTGAAATGTTCGGCAAAGTCGTGGAGGTGCCGCAGAAGGAGACAACACCGTTTTATCCTCGTAGCCCGTATGGCGTAGCCAAGGTGTACGGGCACTGGATCACAGTCAATTATCGCGAGAGTTACGGGATGCATGCAACTTCCGGCATCCTGTTCAACCACGAAAGCCCGCGCCGCGGTCTGGAGTTTGTCACCCGCAAGATTTCGCACGGGGTGGCGCGGATTAAGCTGGGTCTCGATGAAGAGCTGCGGCTGGGCAATCTCGACGCGCGCCGAGATTGGGGCTTTGCCGGTGATTATGTCGAAGCCATGTGGTTGATGCTGCAACAAGATAGCCCTGATGACTACGTGATTGCTACTGGTGAAACCCACTCGGTGCGCGAATTTTGTGAACTGGCGTTTGGCTATGTCGGTCTGGATTATCGCGACTATGTGGTGATCGACCAGCGCTTTATGCGTCCGGCTGAGGTGGATCTGCTGATCGGCGACGCCTCGAAGGCGCGACAGAAACTGGGCTGGCAACCACGCACTTCGTTCACAGAACTGGTGCAGATGATGGTCGAGGCCGATCTTCAATTAGTCAAGGAGCAGATGCGATGAATCAAGCTGAGACTCGGTTGATTGAGGAAGGATGGGCAGCATTGGTTGAACGCCTGGGGCTGGCGAATGCCAGCCGGTTTGTGATGTTGCTCGATCGACGGACGGGCGGCGCATTGCAGTATCTTCAGTCGCTGTGGGTGGCGCGTCCGGTGACAACCCAGCGATTGACGCCGCCGGTCGTCAATCAGTCTGAACAATAACCTCCTCGCTACCTGGTCTCTGTGCCCGGATGGCGCTGACGGGGCGCCATCCGGTTTGTGTTTTTGCTCAGGTTGCCAATGGAACCGGACAGCGGATCGCGCAGCATGCGAGGGTCGCCCCTACTGCTGGCGGGAAGCGCGCGGTGGCAGCGCATTAGCCATCTGCGCGTTGCGCCCGGCGAAAGTCACGCACCAGCAGGCGCAATCGACGCTGACCGTTCCATTCATCCACATCAATCTGATAGGCCAGATCGATCGTTGGATGCCGCTGTAACGGTTCGGCAAATTGACCAAGGTGAAAGCCGATCGCATCGAGCACGGTTGTGCCGGCCTGCACGCGCATGCGCAGGTGAGCGCCGCCGGCGGTTGGTTGGGGATCGAGGGCGGTAACAGACGGCGCGATGAAGAGCGGCTGCGGGTTGCCCTGCCCAAACGGGGCAAGCTGTTCGAGACTGGCATACAGTTCCCACGAGAGTTCAGCCAGCGGCAGCGGGGCGTCGATCACAAGGCGCGGCAACAATTGTTCGGCGCGGAGATGGTGATGCCCCAGCGTTCGCAACCGTTGCGCAAGGTTCGGAATCTGCGCGGTAGCAATGGTAAACCCGGCTGCGGCGGCATGGCCGCCATAGCGCGTAAACAGATCGGCGCACTGATCCAACAGTTCCATCATATTCACCCCAGGGATCGAGCGCGCCGAGCCGCGCGACACGTCCGGCCCTTGCTCGATGACGACTGCCGGACGATGATACCGTTCGACCAGCCGCGCCGCCACCAGCCCGATCACACCGGCGTTGAAGGTCGGGTGGGCGAGGATCAGGATCGGCTGGTCGGTATGGCCGTCCTGCGCGAGCAGCTCTTCGGCGGTCGTCTGTAACTGACGGGTCAGCGCTTGCCGTTCGCGATTGGTCTGATTGAGTTCAGCCGCAAGCGCGCTGGCAGTCGCCGATTCGCTGGTCAGCAGGAGTTCGTAGGCGCGCCGCGCGTCGGCCAGGCGACCGGCAGCATTCAGGCGGGGCGCAAGCGCAAACGCAATCGCGCTACTGTCGATCATGCCTGGCACCAAGCCGGCAGCAGCAATCAGCGCCTGGAGACCGGGGCGTTTCGTCTCATTCAGCGCCACCAGGCCGGCTTTGACCAGCACCCGGTTTTCATCGAGGAGCGGCCCCATATCGGCCACCGTGCCGAGCGCGACCAGATCGAGCAGATCGCGACCGCGCAGGTTGGCCGGACGCTTGCCATAACGGGCCAACGCCTGCACCAGCTTGTAGGCAATGCCGACGCCGACCAGCCCTTTGAACGGGTAGGCGCACCCTGGCTGTTTCGGATTGACCACGGCCAGCGCGGGCGGCAGTTCGGCGGGCGGATGATGGTGGTCGGTCACGATGACATCCATGCCCAGTCGATTGGCTTCGGCCACTTCCGCCACATTCGCGATGCCGCAATCGACCGTGATTAACAGCCTGACGCCATCGGCGGCCAGTTGGCCGATGGCCAGATTGTTCAGGCCATAGCCTTCGCGGGCGCGGTGGGGGATGTACGGGCGTATCCGGCCACCCATTGCGCTGATCGCTTGCGTCAGCAGCGTCACCGCAGTAACGCCATCGACATCGAAGTCACCGTAGACGGCCATCAATTCGCCGCGATCGATCGCTTCGGCGATTCGACCGGCAGCAGTCGTCATGCCGCGCAAGAGAAATGGATCGCGCAACCCGGAACGGTAATCGGCGTTCAGAAATGCGCTCGCCGCAACGGGATCGTGGAAACCGCGCTGGTAGAGCAGAGTCGCTACCAGGGGATGCAGATCTTGGGCGGCAACAAATGTCGTGGGCGCGGGAGGGCGAACCTCCCAGTGCTGGCGGCGAGCTGACATACAGACGACTCCTGGTAGTTTGGTGATGGGATGTCAACCAACGTGTAGCTATTATACTGCGCTTTCAGGTGACGCGATGCTTGTGTGCGTTCTATCATAGGCGCCATTGGTAATGTGTGTATGCTATGATCTATACCGTGGAATCTGGCTCATCGTTACACATTGTTACATCTATGCCGCCACGATTACTCGCCATCTGCTGGCTCTGCGTGATGCTGATCGGCTGTGCCGCTCCACCAGCGCTGCCAGCTCCCACCGTTTCCCCATCCGTGTTGCGCATCCTCAATTGGGATACATATATCGATCCCGCTCTGCTCGAGCAGTTTACGGCTGAAACCGGCATTGAGATCGTGTATGATACTTATGCCAGCACGGAAGAAGCCTACGCAGCGCTGACTACTTCCAATCGTCGCTACGATCTGGTCATCATCGCCGATCGGCTGATCGACCGCTTGCGCCGTGAGCAACGGCTGGCTGCGCTGAACCACGAGCGCATTCCACATCTCGCTAACCTCGATCCATCGTTCGACAGCATTGCTCTAATCGATCCGGGGTACCGGTTTTGCGTGCCATACCTGTGGGGTGTGCTTGGCTGGGGGTATCGCGCTTCAATTGCTGACCGTCCATTGCAGAGCTGGGAAGATGTCTTCGATCCAACCCGCAACCTGCGTCTGGCCGCGCTCGACGATGAGCGGTTCAGTCTGGGGCTGGCCCTGATCGCGCTGGGTTTCAGCCCGAACACGACCGATCCGGCGATCATCGGCGCTGCCCGCGACTGGTTCCGGGCGCGATCGGCGAATATCACACGTTTTGCGGCTGATGACGGTCAGAGCATGCTGGCGCGGCAAGAGGTTGACGTGGCGATTGAGTGGAGCGGCGATATACTTCAGATGCAGCGTGAGCATCTCGATATGCGATTTACGCTGCCGGCAGAGGGATCGATCTTCTCTTCAGATAGTATGTGCGTTCCGGCCACAGCGATCAACCAGGAAGCGGCTGAGCGGTTCATCAATTTTATTCTTGCCCCTGAGCCAGCCGCGGCGCTGGCCCGCTTCACGCGCTACGGCACGCCCAATCGAGCGGCATGGCCATTGCTCGATGCCGATCTCCTCGCGATCACGCAGCAACACCAGCGTCTGGCGCAGGCTGGACGCCTCTTCCAGCTTGTCGATGTCGAACCGGCTGTTCGTGAGCTGTATCGCTCAGCGTGGGCCGAGGTGCGCCGATGATGACGCCGACACCTTCGCTGCGCTGGAAGTTGCTCGGTAGTCTGGGATCGGCAGTAGCGATCTCCCTGATCATCTCCGTCATTGCTCTGACCAGTCAGGTCTTCGCTCAGGCGGCGGCCAGTCAGCGGATCAACAGGCTGACCCAGGCCCACGACACGCTGGCTCAACTGAAACTTGCGATACTGATCATACACGAGGAGAGTCACCGTCTGATCGCGGCAATCCAATCGCGTCGATCAGATGCAGCAATGCCGGTTACCTTGACCACGTTTCATTCTATTGACGAGTCGCTTGCCAGGCTGACGTCGTTGAGTCAGTCGATACCAGCGCTGGCGCCATTCGATCAACAGCTTCACCGGCTGAATGATCAGCGCCAGCAGACGCTAGCGCAGGTGGCAGATACGACAGTGTTACGCCAGCGATTTGGCAGAACCGAGCAGGTTTTGCGCAATGCGTTTCGTGAACTGGCGCAAACGCTTGAACGGCAGGGCGCGAGCTTTCGTGAAGCCGGCTTGCGGCTGGCGCTGGAAGAGCAAGCGTATCTCCTGACGGGGAGGCAAGAGCACGTCGATAATGTGCGAATCCGGATCAATCAGTTGCAGACAGCCGCCATCGCCTTGCCGACAGCAGAACGAGACGCAGTGCAGCGATCGGCGCAGACGTATCTTGCGGCATTTCTCAACTTGGTTTCGCTGAATCGTGACTTGCAAAGCGCTGATCTTCAGTTGAGCTATGTGAGCGCCGATCTGATCGCCGTCATCGACGATGCGATGCGGATGATCGATGCCGAGCAGCGGCAGGCGGCGGTAGCTTTGACGAGCGCTGGCCAGGGTTTGTATTGGCTGATCGGCTGGATGATTATCAGCAGCGTTGCCATTTTTGGCGCATGGATTTGGGTGGCTAACCACTACTTCAACCGGCCACTGGTCGAGTTGACGGCGGCAGCAAAGCGGGTCGCCAGCGGCTGGCGCGATACCCCTATTCCGCTGATTGGCACCGACGAGCTTGGCGACCTGTCTCGCGCGCTGGCGACCATGGCGGCCCACCTGAACGATCTGATTGCCCATCAGGAAGAGCAAGTTGCCCAACGCACAGCGCAATTGCGCGCTGCGCTGGCGAACAACGAGGCATTACTGGCGGCGGAACAGCGGCGGCGGCGGTTGAGCAAGGCGCTGGTTGATCTCAGTCTGGCGCTGAATGAGGCCAGTGACGAGGCAACGATCTATCGCCTGGTGATTGACACGCTGGCCGTTGATGCCGGGATTAATGATCGAATCGGGATTTATATCCGCGATAAGGCCAGCCAGCTATGGTTGCCCCGCCATACTTATGGCTATCGCCATAATCCATTGATGCAACTCAAATCGACGCCAATCATCGAACAACCTCAATCCAGTCCGTGGTATATTCCCGACCTCAGCCAGTATCAGAGCAACTCACTGCCTAATGTTGAAGGTTCGGCGATTGTGGTCGCGATCACCAGGCACGAACGCGCGCATGCCATTCTTGTCATCTATCGACCGGTCACTGACGCATTTACTGAAGACGAGATTGCCACGCTGGGCGTCGCCGCGCGCCTGATCAGCCGGGCCTTGACCCAGGCGAATCTGGTCGAGTCATTGCGGCAGGCGAAGGAAGCCGCCGAGATGATCAATCGCGAACGCAGTCGATTTCTGTCGCGACTCAGCAACGATCTGCGTCAACCTCTCAACACAATGATCACGACGGGCGAATTATTGCGCGAAGCGCTGGCGACAAATCCGGCGCTGGCCGATGACGCCGGCAAGATTGCCCATGCCGGTCGCCGGTTGCTCAATCGCCTCAATACACTGATCGAGAGCGCCAAGATCGAAGCCGGCGAACTGACGCTCCAGCCAGAGCCGTTGTTCCTCGATGAACTGGTCGATGATGTGTTGAGTGAAATCGCGCCACTTATTCGGCGCAATCAGAGCCGGTTGGAAATCGATCGTCCGCCGAGTTTGGGCCTGATCGTCGCTGATCTGCAACGGTTGCGGCAGGCGCTGTTCAATCCGCTACGATTTGCCGCCGCCACAACCCATCGCGGCATGGTCAGAGTAACCTTCCGCCGCCTGACTGCTGTTGATGGTCTGCCGCAGTTTGAGTGCATCATCAAGGACACGGGGCCTGCGCTCAGTCAGGCCCAGATCCAATCGCTGGTGACGCCGTTTGCCATGCCCGCCGCCGACGCGCGCCGGGTCGATGATGGTCATGGCCTGGCATTCAGTTATCAGTTATGCGCCTTAATGGGCGGAGCGCTGCAAATCGAGGGCGGTAACGCTGCTGGACTGACCATCACCATCCGGTTGCCGATTACGGTCGATGAGAGTGGCGAAGCAGAACTGCCTGCGCCCGATATTGTGCTGGTAACGGCAATCGATGCGCTGACCCTGCAAACGGCGCTCGAGCAGGCGGGATGGTCGGTGCAATGCGAAACGGCGCTTGATCAGACGATCGTGAGCCGCTATCGCCGGCCAAAATTGCTCGCGCTTGATCTGCCGGCGGATCGGGCGCCGATTGATGCGATGCTGCGAGATATCGGTTGGGAAGAGACGCCGGTGATCTGGCTGACCGCAGCTCAGGTCGCTGATGTCGAGATTGCGGTCGCGCGCTGGCCGGGCGATCCGGCAAAGATTGTGCAGATGGCGCAGGCGTTGCTGACCCAGCCCAAACCCGTGTCGCGCACTATCCTGCTCATCGAAGACCACATAGACACAAGCATAGCGATCCGCAGACTGTTAGAGAGTGACGGCTGGCATGTGATCGTGGCCGGAACCGGGCAGGAAGGCGCCCAGCTCTGGCGCGAGACGCAACCGCCGCTGGTGATCCTCGATCTGATGCTGCCCGATGTTGATGGGTTACAACTGCTTACCGACATGCGCCGACAATTGCAGACGCCGGTGATCGTGATCACGGCGAAGGTGCTCAGCGATGAGGATCAGGCCGTGCTCGCCGCCTCAGCAACGCGCGTGTTGCAGAAGGGCCGGTTTCGCCGGAACGATCTGCTGACCCTGGCGCGCCAACTGGCCGGTCGTGGCGACGGGGATGCCTGATTGCAATTCCTGTCTCGCAGAGCGCGAGCTTCCCCTGGTTGCTCACGGAACGGATATGCCGTGAACGCGCAGCTCAGTCTGCGGCACATCAGGCGAGCGCGGGGTAGCGACCAGTCTCAATGGCCGGCCTGTTGCCAGCGCTGCCACACCCCGACCGGGTACCCCACCATCTTGGCGATGTCACCCGTCAGTCTGATCAACGGCACCAGCGCCAGCGCCGCCAGCCGTTCGTGAGCTGGATGGCCACGGAGGCGCGGCCAGAGGCGGCGGTACGGGCCACGAGTGTAAGCGGCAACCCCCAGACCGATCAGCGCGCCGATTGGGACGCGCAGTCGCGGGCGCTGCGCTGCCAGCCCCAGCATCCCGCTCAGACCGAGATAGACGGCGTAGCGCAGGGCGTGCCGTTGCGGCCACAGGCCGGCGCGGCCATCGCCGCGGGCGTAGGTGTAGTACTGGCGCATGAAGGCGCGCAGGGTCGGGCGGGGAGCAAAATGCACCACCGCTTCCGGCGCAAAGGCGCGGCGGAAGCCGGCCCGCTCGACCGCCATGTCGAAGAGCAGATCTTCGCAGTGACTGGCCCATTCGGGAAAACCGCCCACTGCTTCCCAGACCGTCTTGCGGAAGGCCATCGACTTGCCGAAGGGCAGGAACGAGGCCGGATCAATTTCGCTACTGCGGCGATAGTTCGTCTCGCCCAGCGCCAGCGCGAAGAGTGAGCGGGGCACCGGATGAAAAAAGCCGCCGACCAGATCGGCTGCATCCGCTTCAATCGGGGCCACGATCCGGGCCAGCCAGTGCGGGTCGAGCACCAGGCCGGCATCGGTGCAGGCAATGACCTCTCCCTGGGCGTGACGGATCGCATTGTTGCGACCTGATGAGATGTTGTGGCCGCCGCGCACCAGCCTGATCTGCGGATAGCGCGCCGCGTAGGCCGCCACAATTGTCGGCGTCTCGTCACGGCTCTGACAATCATTGATCACAATCTCGTCGGCAGCGCGGGTCTGCGCCAGCATTGAATCGAGCAAGGCGGCGATGTTATCGGCTTCATCGCGCGCAGTGCAGATGATGGAAACCGAAAGGTGTGTTCTGGTCGCCATGGCGCAAACGCTTCTGGTACAATACTCTGTAAGCACACTGTCAAACCCTCTCGCGTATTGTACCAGACGAGGTTGTCATGACGAATTCGCACGGATTTGAGCTGCTGCGTGATGAGTTTATCGCCGAACTCAACACCCGCGCTCGTCTCTACCGCCACGTGAAAACAGGCGCCGAACTTCTCTCGCTCGAAAACGACGACGAGAATAAGTGTTTCGGCATCACATTTCGCACGCCGCCCCGCGATTCCACCGGCATCGCGCACATTCTGGAGCACTCGGTGCTATGCGGATCGCGCAAGTATCCTGTCAAAGATCCGTTCTTTACGCTGGTGAAGGGATCGGTGCATACGTTTCTCAACGCGATGACCTATCCCGACAAAACTACTTACCCGGTGGCCAGCACCAACCTGAAAGATTTCTACAATCTGGTCGATGTCTATCTCGACGCCGTCTTTTTCCCGCGCATCACTCCCGAAATCCTCAAGCAGGAGGGCTGGCACTTCGAGCTGCCGGCGCCTGACGCGCCGCTCTCGATCAAGGGCGTGGTCTACAACGAGATGAAGGGCGCTTACTCGTCGCCCGATAGCATGCTCTACCGCTATTCGCAGCAGTCACTTTTCCCCGATACGACGTATGGTCACTCGGCGGGCGGCGATCCCATAGCCATTCCCGACCTGACCTACGAGGCGTTCAAGCGCTTCCACGAGACGCTTTATCACCCCTCAAATGCGCGAATCTTCTTCTACGGCGACGATCCGCCAGAGGAGCGGCTGCGCAAACTCGACGAATATCTCAGCCAGTTTGAGCGAATCGATCCGCCATCGCAGATCGAGCGGCAGGAGCGCTTCCGCGAGCCGCGCAGCTTTGAATACACCTTCAGCGCCGACGGCGATTCAAACCAGAAGGGCATGGTGATGCTCAACTGGCTGATCGACGACAATCGCGACTCGACCCAGGTGATGGCTCGCGAGTTGTTGAGCTACATTCTGCTGGGCAATGCCGCCGCGCCGTTGCGCAAAGCGCTGATCGATTCCGGGCTGGGTGAAGAGGTGATCGGCGGCTACGAGAGCGATCTGCTCCAGCAGACCTTTTCGGTGGGAATGAAGGGGATTGATCCCGCCAACGCCGGGCAGGTCGAAGCGCTGATCCTGCGCACTCTAACCGATCTGGCCGAACAGGGCATTGATCCAGAGACGATTGCCGCTGCGCTCAACACCTTTGAGTTCAGTCTGCGCGAAAATAATACCGGTCGCTTTCCGCGCGGGCTGGTGTTGATGCTGCGCGCCCTGGGCACATGGCTCTACGACGATGATCCGATTGCGCCGCTCCGCTTCGAGGCGCCGCTGGCGGCAGTGCGCGATGCGCTTGGTCGCGGCGAGCGGGTGTTCGAGCGCATGATTCGCGAACTGCTGCTCGATAATCCGCACCGAACCCGCGTCACGCTGCGCCCCGATCCCGAACACGCGGCCCGGCTGGCTGCCGCTGAGCAGGCCCGGATCGATGCCTTCGCCGCTACCCTCGATGCCGAAAAGCGGGCAGCGCTGGCGGCTGAGACGCAGGCGCTTGCCGAGTGGCAGCAGACGCCTGATCCACCGGAGGCGATTGCCACCATCCCAACTCTGCGTCTGGCCGATCTCGATCGTGAGGTGAAGCGGATTCCAACCGAGTTCGATGAGCGCGCCGGCGTTACCCTGCTGCGCCATGATCTCTTTACCAACGGGATTGTCTACCTCGATCTGGCCTTCGATCTGCGCGCGTTACCCCCTCATCTATTGCCGTATGTGCCGCTCTTCGCGCGCGCGCTGACGGAAATGGGGACGGCCACCTCTGATTTTGTCAGACTGTTGCAACGGATCGGGCGCGAGACGGGCGGGATTTATGCCGCAACGATGACGGCCACCGACATCGTGACCGCTGCGCCGGTTGGTCGGCTGGTAGTGCGGGGCAAGAGCACTGTCGCGCAGGCAGGAGCTTTATTGCGGTTGCTGAGCGACATCTTGCTGACGCTGAAGCTCGATGATCAAGAGCGTTTTCGCCAGATCGTCTTGCGCGCCCGCGCCAATAAGGAATCGTCGCTCGTGCCAGCGGGCAATGCCTATGCTCGCCAGCGTCTGGCCGCTCGCTTTGCGCCCGCTGAGTGGGCCGATGAGCAGATGGGCGGCATCTCGTCCATCTTCTTCTTGCGTGAACTCGAACAGCGCATTCAACACGACTGGCCGGGAGTGCTGGCCGATCTGGAAACCGCGCGCGCAGCGTTGATCAATCGGCGCGGTCTGGTTGCCAACCTCACCCTCGACGCGGCCAATCAGCAGACGGTGCTGCCATTGCTAGCCTCGTTCCTCAGCGAGTTGCCCTCGGCCCCGTATACACCTGCCGACTGGCCAACCCAGGCGGCGACAGGCGGCGAAGGACTGATCATTCCGGCGCAGGTCAACTACGTCGCCAAGGGCGTCAATCTCCACGCGCTTACTATTCGCCCCACCGGCGCGGCAGCCGTGGTGATGCGCCACGCGCGGATCGATTATCTGCTCGACCGCATCCGCATTCGGGGCGGCGCTTATGGCGCCGGCGGCAGCTATGACCGCAGCACCGGCCTGTTTATCACGACCTCATACCGCGATCCGAACCTGCTCGGCACCTTGCAGGTGTACGATGAACTGGCCACGTACCTGCAAACCGTCGCTCTCGATCCAGAGACTGTGGAGCGGGCGATTATCGGCACGATTGGCGATATGGACGCCTATCAGTTACCGGATAGCAAAGGCTACACGGCCATGGCGCATTACCTCACCGGCATCACCGACGAGTATCGCCAGCAGATCCGCGATGAGGTGCTTGCCACCACGCCAGCCGATTTTGCTGCCTTCGCCGAAGCGGCAGCCGCCTTGCGCGATCACGGTCAGGTTGCGGTGCTCGGTTCGGCAGAGGCGATCGAGGCAGCTAACCGTAAGCGACCTGGCTTGTTGCAGCCGGTGAAGGTGCTGTAGCGTTCAGATCAAGCAGCCGGCGGGCGACATGACCGTGTCGCCCCCCGATGCTTTCAACCACGGTTCGGCGCGATCTGAAGGCGCTACGGTTGCCGGGCGAACGCGGCAGGCTGACGAAGGTACAATCAACGATGTAGCAGCTCTATCCATCTCAACGAGGAGAAGGTATGACATCGAACGATCCCACGCGCGCAATCGGATCGGTCGCGTATGAAGCGACCATCGCCGCGCTCCAGGCAGCGATGGAGGTGGGCGATCTGACGGCTGAGGCGCTGACGATGGCTTGTCTCGAGCGGATCGATGCCCTCAATCGCGCCGGGCCGTGCCTGAATGCCGTGATCGAGGTCAGCCCGGCGGCGCTTGCGACAGCGATTGCGCTCGATACCGAACGTGACGCGCGCGGGCCGCGCAGCCCCCTGCATGGCATCCCCATCCTGCTGAAAGACAACATCGACACCCTCGATGACACCGCCACGACAGCCGGTTCTCTGGCTCTGCTGGGATCGCGTCCGGCAGCAGAGGCAACTGTTGCCGCTCGCCTGCGCGCCGCCGGGGCGGTCATTCTCGGCAAGGCCAACATGAGCGAGTGGGCCAACTTTCGCAGCACGTCCTCGTCGAGCGGCTGGAGCGCGCGCGGCGGGCAGGCGCGCAATCCGCATGTACTCTCGCGCAGTCCGTGCGGATCGAGTTCTGGCTCGGCGGTTGCGGTTGCGGCCAGCATGTGCGTCGCGGCAATCGGCACCGAAACTGATGGTTCGATCTCGTGCCCCTCTGCGCTCTGCGGGGTGGTTGGGATCAAACCTACGGTGGGGTTGACCAGCCGGGCCGGCGTGATTCCAATCAGCTCAACCCAGGACACGGTCGGGCCACACGCCCGCTGTGTTGCCGACGCGGCAACGGTACTCGGCATCATTGCCGGCCCTGACCCGCGCGATCCGGCGACTGCCGCCGCTGCCGGCCATGCCCGTCCCGACTATCGCACCTGCCTGCAAGTCGATGCGCTGCGCGGCGCCCGGATCGGGGTCTTGCGCAGCGAACGCTTTGCCAGCTTTGGCCGTCACGTCGAGCGCGCCTTTGCTGCCGCATTGCAGGCAATGAGCGAGGCGGGCGCGCAGATTGTCGAGGTGCGCCTGCCGGATGAGCTGCTGAGCTTCAACGAAGCCGAACTGACCGTCCTGCTCTACGAGTTCAAACACACGCTCAACCGCTATCTGGCCGAGCGATCCGGCGCTGGGCCGCATTCGCTCGCCGAATTGATTGCGTTCAACGAGCAGCATGCCGATCAGGAACTGCGCTTCTTCGGCCAGGAACTCTTCCTGAAAGCGGCTGAGGCGGGCGATCTGAGCGAACCGACATACCAGCAGGCGCTGGCTGCCAGTCGCGATAGCGCCCGTCAGGCGGTTGATACAGCGCTCTACGAACAACAGCTTGACGCGCTGGTCGCTCCCGCTACCGGTCTGGCATGGCCAATCGACCTGATCGGCGGCGACCGTTATCCCGGCGGCAGCAGCTCGCTGGCCGCCCGCGCCGGGTACCCGATCGTCACCGTGCCGGCGGGAATGGCGTTTGGTCTGCCGATTGCGATCAATCTGATCGGCGGAGCATGGGCCGAACCGATGCTGATCCGGCTGGCATATTCCTACGAACAGGTCACGCGCCTGCGCCAGCCGCCAGCGTATCGCCAGTGGATTGAAGGGGATGAGTGAGCGCAGGGCGAACTGATCGGGCTGTTTGGTCGCCGTTATCTGGTATCGCCCGGCGCTGGCATGAAGCGGAGCGCAATCATTCCGTGCGCTTTGCGCGATTCGCGATGACAGGCTACCGAACCCTCTCGCCAACACAACGAAGCGACGGTGCGGCAACGTCGCTTCAGGTAGCTGCGAAGATTGATCAGACTCACCGTCAAATGACTTCAGCGCACCTCGAACACCTCTTTATCAACCGGTTCCACCTCGACCGGATAGTGGCCGGTGAAGCAACCGGTGCAGAAGGTCGCCGGATCGCGTCCGGTTGAGCGGATCAATCCTTCCAGGCTCAGGTAGGCCAGACTATCGGCGCCAAGGTGAACGCGGATCTGTTCGATGGTCATGCGGTGCGCGATCAGTTCGGGGTAGGTGGCCATATCGACGCCGAGGAAGCAGGGGTGACGGATCGGCGGCGAGGAGACGCGGACGTGAACTTCGCGCGCGCCGGCCTCGCGCAGCAGGCGCACGATGGGGCCGCTGGTGTTGCCGCGCACGATGCTGTCATCGACCAGCACTACCCGCTTGCCGGCCAGATTGTCAGGCAAGGCATTGAACTTGAGCGCGATGCCCAACTGGCGCAAGCGGTCATCGGGCTGAATAAACGTGCGCCCGATGTAGCGATTCTTGATCAAGCCCTCAGAGTAGGGAATACCCGACTCCTGAGCATAGCCGATCGCCGCCGGAGTCGCGCTGTCGGGCACGGCAATCACCACATCTGCGTCACAGGGGGCCTCGCGGGCCAGTTCACGCCCCTGCGCCACGCGGATGGCGTGCAGCACCGTGCCGTGCAGCGCGCTATCGGGGCGGGCAAAGTAGATATACTCAAACAGGCAGGCAGCCAGACGGGGCGACGGCTGGCGAGAGATGGTTTCCGGGCCATCGAGCGTGATCCTGACGATTTCGCCCGGCTCGATCTCGCGCATGAATTCCGCGCCAATCGTGCTGAGCGCACAGCTCTCGGAGGCCACCACCCAGCCCTGGTTGCCGAGCCGGCCAAGACAGAGCGGGTGCAGACCCCACGGATCGCGCACGGCGTAGAGCGCGTCGCGCGTTAGCACGGTCAGGCAGTACGCGCCCTGCGCCCGCACCATGAAGACCTTGAGCTTCTCTTCCCAGGTGCGCCCTTCACCGCCGGCCAGCATCTGGGTGATCACTTCGCTATCGCTGCTGCTGGTGAGACCAACCCCGCGCCGAAGGAGTTCGCGGCGCAGCGAGGGCGCATTGGTGAGGTTGCCATTGTGCCCCACGGCTAACGGGCCGAGCGCGCTTTCGACCACGAAGGGCTGCGCATTTTCCAGCTTCGATGAGCCGGTGGTTGAGTAGCGCGTATGCCCAATCGCCATGGAGCCGCTGAGCGGGCGCAACTTCTCTTCGTCAAACACTTGCGCAACCAGCCCCATGTTCTTATAGTACCGAATGCTGCGACCGTTGCTGACTGCAATGCCGGCACTCTCCTGGCCGCGGTGCTGGAGCGCGTACAGGGCAAAGAAGGTGACGCGGGCAACGTCGGTGTCTGGCGCGACAATGCCGAACACGCCGCATTCGTGCCCTGGTTTATCATCCGCGAGAGCGCCATTGCTGATTGATGCCGCAACGTTGCCGCATTGGTTGGCGAAGATGGAACTACGATCAGCTACGCTGGGCAGCGATGGATCGTTCATGGAAGGTCATCCTCCTGAGCGACAGCTTGGGGACAGGTTGCATCATTGCTAGCTATAGAAAGTATAACACGGATCATGGAGACTTCAGTTAACGCTTCGCGACCGGCGGCGGGTATCTCGTGGGCCAGAGGATGCCTGCTGGCAGCGATATTGGGCATTGGGCTGGCAATCAGCGGCATCTTACGCATGATTGAACTGATCGCTGAATTTTTTCCTTCCGGCCACATCGTTCGCCTCGTCATCGTCGCCCTCAGCCTTGGCGTGGGCGCGGCGGTGTTTGCGCTCTGGGCAATGCTGACCCGCGACGCATTGCGCGCGATCGCGCTGCGCTGGCTGGCGGCATTGCCGCTTCCGGCCCTGCTGGCGCTCACCGGCCTGCTGCCCGCCGCTGAGAGTCAACTGATCGCGCTGACTCAGTTCGTGATCGCTCTGATCTATGCCGGCGCGCTGACCTTCATGATCCGACGTCCCATCCAGTGGGTATGGGCGCCGGTCACCCTCAGCACCGGGTTGATCGTCAGTTTGCCATGGTTTGCCGTGGGCGCGCCCGGTTCAGGGCTTGATGTCGCGCTGGCATTGCTCACGGGCGCTCCTGTCGGTTGGGTGATCGGACAGCTCCTGGCGTGGCGACCGCCGCTGAGCTGGCAGCGCGCCGATCTCACGGGCGGGCAGTTGGTTGCGGAAGGGGCCGCGCTGAGCCTGCTCTTGTTGATTGTCAGCCGCGCCCTGGGCGTCAACGGCGCGCCGTTCCTGTTCTGGCTGACCATGGCGGCCAGTGGCTGGTGGTGGCTGGCCGGCGGACGCCAGACGCCGCTCACGGCCAGCGCGCCGACCTCGGCGCTGGCTGGCATGGTGACGCTGGGCGTGCCACTGGCGCTGACTGACCCCGACGCCCTGCTGACGATGCTCTTGTTCAGCAATGGGCTGGAAGGCTTTCATCTGGCGCTCCTGGCTGCGGGCGGGCAGGCGCTACTTACGCTGCTGGTCACGCCGCTTGCCCTGTTTGCAGGCAATCGACGGCTGCATCTGGCCGGCGCTGGCCTGGCCGTTGTCGCCGCCATCGGGCTGCTGGCCGGGAGTGGACGGGCAACGCTGGCGGGCGATCGGCTCTTTGTCGTGCTGCGCGATCAGGCAGATCTCAGCGATCTGGCCGCGATCGATGACTACACGGCGCGGCGGCTGGCGGTCTATCAGCGTCTCACCGGTCATGCTGAGACGACGCAGGCCGATCTGCGGGCCACACTCGATCGGTGGGGCATTCGCTTTACGCCGTATTACCTGGTCAACGGCTTTGAAGTCGAGGCAGACTGGCCGATCCGACTCTGGTTGCAGAGCCGACCCGAGGTGGCAGCGGTCATGCCGGCGCCCCACCTGCGCCCGCTGCCGCTGCCGTTGCAACCCAGTCAGGGCAGCGCTGCGCAACCGGACGAGACACCGTGGAATCTGCGGTTGATTGGCGCGCCGGCGGTCTGGGCGCAGGGCATTCGCGGCGCCGGAATTGTCATCGGTCAGGCCGACTCGGGAGTCGATGCCGAACATCCCGAATTGCGCGATGCCTATGCCGGCAACACGGCGAACGGCGTGGCACATGCGTATCACTGGCTCGATCCGTGGTATCGAACAGCCGCGCCGACTGACATCAGCGGGCACGGCACCCACACGCTGGCCACCGCGCTGGGCAATACGGTCGGCGTCGCGCCCGATGCTCGCTGGATCGGCTGCGTCAATCTGGCCCGCAATCTGGGCAACGCGCCGCGCTACCTCGACTGCATGCAATTTCTCTTCGCCCCGTACCCGCCTGACGGCGATCCCTTCCGAGATGGCGATCCGGCGCGCGGCGCGCACGTGCTCAACAACTCATGGGGTTGCCCGCAAGACCTCGAAGGATGCACGCCCGACTCCCTCCGCCCTGCCGTCCAGGCCTTGCGCGCTGCGGGCGTCTTTGTGGTCGCCAGCGCCGGCAACGATGGCCCAATGTGCAGCTCGCTCAATGCGCCCCTGGCCATCTACAGCGATGTCGTGACGGTTGGCGCCGTTGATAGCGATGGGCGTCTGGCTATCTTCAGCAGCGTTGGCCCGGTAGCTGTCGATGGTAGCCTGCGGGTGAAACCGGATCTGGCAGCGCCGGGCGTCGGCATTCTCTCGGCATTTCCCAACGGCAGCTACGCGCAGGCCGATGGCACCTCGATGGCCGGCCCCCACGTGGCCGGGGCCGTCGCGCTGATCTGGTCGGCCAATCCCGCCCTGATCGGCGACATCGAGGCCACCGAGCGCATCTTGCGCGAAACGGCTCGCCCGTATCAACACAGCGACGGCGATCGCTGCGGGGCGGGCAATGGGGTCGGCGCCGGCCTGCTCGATGTCGCCGCAGCGGTCGCGCGGGCGCGAACCTGGCGGTAAGGCACAGCGATCGAGAGCTGTTCATGCCGTTCGCGCGATGTGATACACTCATAGTATGAAACATCGTCTGGCGGCGCTCATCAGCACGCTCATCGCGCGCTACCATCGGGCGGCTCTGGCTTTTCTCGCCCTCCTCTCACTGATCACGCTGATGGTTGCCTTCAGCGCGATCAGTGATACATTGCTGCGCGCAGCCTGGCCGCGGCTGGCCGGCACACTGGCCTGTCTCGGCGCGTTGCTGGGGCTGGCCTGGCTGACCCCGCTGCGTTCGCTGCCGGTGTGGGGGCAACTAACGCTGATCAGCCTCGAACTGGCTGCCGCCGCCGGCGCTCAACTGCTGAGCGCAGCGCCGCTGATCGACTACCTCTACCTCGTGCTGGTTTTGCAGGGCGTCATCCTGTTTCGGCCATGGCTGTGGGCATTAATGGCAGTGAGCGTATGGGCGATCTGGGCGATCGTGCGTTTCCAGCTCTCAAATAATCTGATCGGATGGCTGCACAGTAATCTGCTGATCGCCTTTCCCGCCATCTGCGCGATCATCGCCGCTTTCATCTACGCCCGCCATGCGCGGCGCAGCGAACAGGTGCAACACCTGTTGCAACAGATGCAGCAACGCTCTGCCGCTCTATCCTCGATGCTGCGCGAGCTGCAACAACGGGTTGCCGTCGAGGAGCGGCAGCGCCTGGCGCAATTCCTGGTGAACGAAGTGCAGGCCGCGCTGGCGAATGCCGAACAGAGCATGAACGCAGCGCTGGCGATGACCCAAACCAACCTCAGCCGGATTCAGCATGCGCTCGATCTACCGCGCGCCGCAGCAGCTACGGCAATCGATCGGGTGCGCGCCACCATTGCGGCGCTGCGCTATTCGCCTAACCAAACCGGACAGCCGCCGCGCCTGACGCTCGCCAGCGTTGCCGAAGCCACGTTGATTGCTCCCCGCCCCAACCATGCGCTGGCATGGCTGCTGCCCTCACTCTTCGTCAGTCTGTCGCTCGGTCTGGCCGTCACTCAGCCCACGCCGCCGCCGCTGAGCGCATTCGGCTGGTTGCTGACGCTCGGCGCTCTGCTCATTCTGGCGAGCGCATGCACCCAGCGCGCGCGCCGGGCCGCGCTGGTGCAGATCGGCCTGGTTGCGCAGACGCTGACTATCACCTTGATGGCGGCTATCACCAATTTATTGCCGCTGCTCTGGGGCTTGTTGCTGGTGGCGTGGCAGATCGCCGCGCGCCTTTCAGTGTTACAGGTGCTCTTATTCATCGGCATCTTCCCGCTCTTGCTCATCATCGCCGGATTCGTCCAGCCGGTCGCGCTCGATGCGGCGACCGCAGTGAGCCTGCTGGTCGGGATCATCCTGGTCAGCATTCCGCTGGCCCTGGCGCGCTACCAGATGCGTCGCCGCCAGCAGGCCGAGTGGCAGTTGCAGTTGCTCGAAGCCGAGATGCAGCAACAGACGGCGGAAGTGCGCATGATTACCGCTGCCCGCGAACGGGCGCGGCTTGCCCGTGAGTTCCACGATGATCTTGGCTCAAAACTGGTGCTGATCAACCTCGAATTGCAACTGGCCACCGAGCTGGCGAGCGAAGATCCGGCAGCGGCCTGCGAGCGGCTGGCCAACAGTCGCAATCTGCTCCATAGCGCCTGGCAAAGCCTGCTGCGCGTGACTGACGCCGAATTGCTCGCGCCAGAATCTTCGTTGCGTCAGCGCTTGCAGCATCTGGTTGACCAGTGCGCCCAAAGCGCCCGTGTTCAGGCAACGTTGACGGTCATCGGCGAGATCGATGATCTGCCTGCCGCCGTGACGATGTGCGTCTACCGGGCTGTGCAGGAAGGTCTGACCAATGCCTGCAAACATGCCCATGCTGACCAGATCGGTGTGCAGATCAAGGCCGAAGGCGGCTATGTCGTAGTCGATGTGATCAACAACGACCAGCCCGATCGGGCGAAACCGCCGCTCGATCTGGGCAGCGGGAGCTTTGGTCTGATCGGTCTGCGCGAGCGGGCCGAAGCGCTAGGGGGCGGGATCGAGGCTGGGCCGTTGCCGACGGGAGGCTGGCGATTGCGCCTGGTCTTGCCCGTCGATGCCGAGGAATAAGCCATGACGATTCGCGTGCTGATTGTTGATGACCAGGCCCTCATTCGCACCGGGATCGCTACCCTGCTGGCGCGCAAGCCTGACATCGAGGTAGTCGGCCAGGCGGGCAATGGCCGCGAAGCGCTGGAACTGGTCACGGCGCTCGATCCTGATGTTGTGCTGATGGATGTGTTGATGCCGGTGATGGACGGAGTTGAAGCTACCCGGCAGCTTGCTGTGCGCGGGCCGCGACCGGCAGTGATTATGTTGACGACATTCCACGACGATGAGCGGGTCTTGCAATCACTGGCTGCGGGCGCGCGCGGTTACCTGCTCAAAGATGTCGATCACCGGGCGCTGGCCGAGAGTATTCGCACCGTAGCCGCGGGCGGCGCGCTCATCCACCCGCAGATAACCGCGCAACTGCTGCCTCATTTGCGTCAGATTGTCGCGAGTTCGCCAGCCAGTTCCCCGACCAGTGCCAGCCCACCGCCCGCAGTCGCATCGCCGGTTGCCCTCACCGAGCGTGAACAGGATATTCTCCGCCTGCTCGCCCAGGGTTGCACGAACCAGGAGATTGGCGAGCGGCTCGCGCTGAGCGTGGGCACGGTGAAAAACCACCTGAGCGTCATCTTTGCCAAACTCGCGGTGCGTGACCGCACCCAGGCTGCCCTCTGGGCGCGGGAACATCTGCGCTAGAGCGACCCGGTCTGCGCTTTCCGACCTGCGATCAGCGTCGCACCACAAAGGCGCGAAGGCAACAAAGGTCACGCTGCCGGAAAGCGTACCCATCCCCTCGTCCGAATCAAGCGAAAAGGGCAGTTGCACACGCAACTGCCCCTTCCATCTCCAGGTTCTGCAAACGCTTAGCGCGCGCTGCGCCGCACCATCACGCCGCCCAGCACGGTCAGCGCCACCGCAATCGCGAGCAGAGCCATCAGCGGCAGCGTCTCACCGCTGGTGGTGGGCAGCGCCGCCGGAGCTGCCGGCGTCACCGGCGCGGTCACCGCCAGTTGTGGCGTGATGCTGGCCACGAAGTTGGTCGCGAAGACGCTGTAGATCTGACCAGCTTCGAGGGTCGTGCCCGCCAGATTGATCACCACCGCGTTGCCGCCTGCCGGAGTCACCTGCAGATCGTAGGTGCCAGCCGGAACCTCCAGATAGTCACTGGCATTCGGGAAGGCCAGATTGCTGATCAGAGTCGCGCCGCTGGCCAGCTTGACATCGACCGCCGGCGCGTCAGGCGAGAAGTGATAGACGCGAACCTTGGCCTGGCCTGCCGCCGGCGCGCGCAGATCTTCGACAATCACCTGCGGCTGAATGCTGGCCACTGGACCAACCGCCGCTACGGTGTAGGCCTTGCCTGCTTCGAGGGTCAGGTTAGCATCGATCACGGCTGAGCCAGCGCCGGCGCCGGTCGGCGCAACCTGAACGCGGTAGGTTCCGGCAGGCAGATCGAGGTAAGGGCTGGCAGCGAAGAAGCCAACATTGGTCAGGACGGCATTGCCGTTCACGAAGACATCTACAGCAGGAGCGTCAGGCGAGGCATGAATGACCCGCACTTTCGCCGAGCCGCTCTGGGCAAACGCAGCCGGCACAACCAACAGGGCGAACAAGAGGGCAGTGGTGAGAGCAATCGACAACTTGCGAATCACGATTCGTCCTCCATATCAAAACAGCTATTCCACATTGCGCCGGAACTGACAATCTTTTGCAGATGTCTTGCACAGTTTCCGGCTTCACACTGATCTACGCGCCAGCGCGTAAAGTGGATGTATGCATGTTTGAGACTTTTGGAACATGATCTGAGCGGCGCCTGAAATGGGCGATCGCTATGCCGCGCTGCGGGCGGCGCGCAATGACACGAAGAGGGGGCGGGGGAACGGGCGCCAGGCGCCCAGCAATCCCCTGCGAGCGCAGGAGAGATGCTGTGAGCGCGATCTAGCCGCTAGAGCAAGGGATTGCCACGCCGCGCGACATGGGGAGGCCGGTCAGGGCGCCGCATACCGTGCCCTGACCGGCAGCGGCGGTTCAACCGGCAAAGTGTTTGATCAGGCTGCCCATCCAATCAATCGCGCGCCAGTAGTCGGCCAGTCGAATGTTTTCGTTGGGCGAGTGAACGCGGGTGCCGTGGTATCCGCAGCCGGCCCCGCTCGCGACCGGTGTGCCCAATGCGGTGCAGAGCGGGTAGATGGGACCGGTGCCGGCCATGGTTGGGTAGAGGATGGGTTCGCTGCCGTAGACCTCGCGCGCCGAGGCGACTGCGGCCTGCACGATCGCGGCGTCGAGCGGGCCGCGCGCCGGATGCTCGCCGCCCAGATCGATGATCTCGATGTCGGCAAAGCCTTCGGCGTCGAGATGGCGGCGTAACTGAGCCAGCACCTCTGCCGGTTCCATGTCGGGCACCAGCCGGAAGTCGATCTTGACCCGCGCTTCGTTCGGCAGCACAGTTTTGCTCCCCTCGCCGGTATAGCCGCTGACCAGCCCGCAGATGGTGCAGGTCGGCTCGAACAGATGGCGACGCAGCCGCTCCAGCCCGCGCGCGCCGTCGAGAAATTCGCTGAGACCGAAATCGGCCAGCAGCTCCTCGTCATTGGCCGGAATGGTGCTCAGCGCCGCCAGATCAGCCGCCGTCGGCGGACGCACCCGGTCGTAGAAGCCGGGAATCCGCACTCGCCCGTCAGGGCCTTTGAGCGTGTTGAGCGCCCACACCAGTCGCCAGGCCGGATTGGGCACAAAGGTGGCATACGACGAGTGCAAATCGTAGCTGGCGCCGCGCGCCACCAGTTCGACGTACTGGATGCCCTTGGCGCCGCACGTGACCGTGGGCCGCTCGCTCAGATCGACGCCGCCGGTCTCCCACAGGCAGCCGTCGGCGCGGAACAGGTCGGCGTACTCGCGGCACACGGCGGGCAGCGTGCGCGAGCTAACCTCTTCTTCGCCTTCAACCGCGAAGATGATCCGAATTGGCAGCTCGCCCTGCGTGGCCAGCCAGGCCTCGATGGCCTGAATGCGCAGCATCAGATTGCCTTTGTTGTCGGCCACCCCGCGCCCGTACAGCTTGCCGTCGCGTTCGGTCAGCTCAAACGGCGGACTCTCCCACAATTCCAGCGGTTCGGCAGGCTGCACGTCATAGTGATCGTAGATTAGCAGCGCGCGCGAGCCGTGGCCGAGGGTGGCGTAGACCAGCGGGTTGCCGCCGTCGGCGGAGAGCAGGCGGGTCTCGGCGCCGAGGCGGCGCAGGCGCTGCTCGACGAAAGCGGCGGTTTCGGCGATGCCGCGGTTTTGGGCTGCGACCGATGGCAACCGCACGATGTCGGCCAGCTCGGCGAGAAATCGATCGCGGTGGTCGTGGACGTAGGCGGAAAAGCGTTCCATCATTGCCTCCAATCTGCTCATCAGAATACGACGCGATGACACCAATTTCACGGGTAGCGGCTGCCGATTGCCTCGGCGTAGACCTGCTCGATCCGTTCCAGCATTTGCTCAAAGCGAAATTCAGCCGCGGCCCGTTCTCGTCCGGCGGCGCCCAGCGCGCGCGCCCGCGCCGGGTTGGCGAAGAGCGCGGCCAGCGCCTGGGCCAGCGCTGGCGGATCGTCGGGCGGCACGACCAGGCCGGTGCGCCCGTGTTGCGTGACATAACTGGTGCCGGTGCCCAGCTCGGTGCAGATGACCGGCAGGCCGGCGAACTGCGCTTCGATCTGGACGATGCCGAAGGCTTCGCTCCGCGCCACCGATGGTAACACAAACACATCGGCGATGGCGTAGAGGGCGCGGAGCGTAGCGGGATCGACCGCGCCCAGCACATGCGTCCGCCCGGCCACCCCAAGGTCAGCGGCCAGCCGTTGCAGATCGGCGCCGCGCATGGTGGCATCGCCGCCGGCAATGATGGCATGGCCGCGCGGCAACAGCGCCAGCGCCCGGATCAGGCGATCAACGCCCTTGTAGTAGCGCAGCCGACCGACGAAGAGGGCATTGGGGCCAGGGAAGCGGCGACGCAGCTCGGCGACCAACGCCGGATCGGGCAGCAGGGTGGGCGGCAGACCGAAGGGCACAACCCGCACGCGCTGGCGATGGCGAGCCAGCCACGGCGAGGTTGCGGCCAGCTTCGGGCTGGTAGCGATGATCCGCGCCGCCCGGCGCAGCGCGCGCTGAGTCAGCGGCGCCGTCAGCGTAGCCAGCGCGCGCTGGCGCACGATGTCGCTGTGATAGGTCACTACCAGCGGGGCGCGCGCAAACAGCAGCGCCAGATCGCCGAATGGGTAGGGATGATGGGCGTGGATCAGGTCTGGTTGCAGACGGGCGATCTGACCGATCAGCGCCGGACTGATCGGCGCGCGGGCGATGGTCAGCCAGCGGGGGACGGCGATCAGTTCGACGCCGTTGCGCTGCGCGCGCCAGCCGCGCCGGTCGGTTGCTGTGAACAGCGCCGTCACCTGATGGCCGCGCGCCGCCAGCCCCTCGCTGAGCAGTTGGAGATGGCCTTCAATTCCGCCCTGCACCGGCGGGTAGTCTTTGTAGAGTTGCAGGATACGCATAGGCAGATGATACCGCAATTCGGGCACAGCGCAGCGCGCGGCTCGCAATGACATAGGGCGCGCGGGCGAGGGTTGCACCACAAAGGCACAAAGGCACAAAGGGTTGGCTGGTGGATGGCAGTGCGCGGGCGCGTCAGCGCCCG
>FWWL01002626.1_pt1 | contig 36037 bp, 32 predicted proteins | sample 2228331 | NCBI WGS metagenome assembly FWWL01 (sample SAMEA103939775, study PRJEB20133) | metagenome
ATATCCTCGCTAGCCACAATCGCATGAATCGTCACCGGTACAATGAGCGGCGCCAGTTTGCGCACCTGAGCGAACAGCCCTCCAGAAATCTTCTCCAGTTCGTAGCCCCGCGCCCGTTGGGCATCCATTGTCAACTGAAAATCACGCCCAAAGGAGGGGATAAAACGCATGGTTAAATCCATGCCGTAGGCCACCTTATCAGGCAATCCCAAACCGCGGAATGTCACCCCGTAGAGAGCCGGATTCAGTGAATATGGAATAAGGATGGTCATGCTGGCCAGGCTGAAAACGCGCACCATCATGGCCACGGCGTAGGCAATGCGCTCAGCGCTCAAGATGAGCGTGGGGCGCCAACCGAAAAGGGTAAAACCAGCCGCCAGACGGCGAATAACATGTTCTTCCTTATAAAGTTCAATGCCTCCCCGCCCTGTCAGTAAGGTAAGGAAGGAAAAGAAAAGGATAAAACCGCCAATGAAAAGCCAGGCGCGGCGCATTTCATGCCATTTGATCCCCGAGGTAAAAACTGCCACCAGCGCCATGGCAAAAAGGACCAGCAAATACCGCAGATCCCAGAAAAGCACTGTGCAGGCAATGTAGCACAGGAAGAAAATGATCCAGGCACGCGGGTCAAAACTCTGGATGAGCGACTTACGAGGTCGGTAACGCCAAGTAACGAGCATATAACTCCTAATGACTCCTCAGGGGCAGGTGAGGGAGTCGTTTAGCCCCCCTCACCTGCCTTTGCTCCACACGTTCTATCAGCGACCAGTCTGGCGCTGCACCGATGCAAACGCCACCACCAATAACGGTACCAGGATGGCAGCAAAGATGGCATTCGGACCCGCCGCAGGCAGGAACTCTCCCACAATCGCCACTGCTGGCGGATAACCATTGATCCAGATGTCCGAAATGGCCGCAAAGCCAATGCCCACGAAATTACCCAGCAGGCTCCACGTCACTGCGGCTGCCACATCCAGATTCTGGGCGAAGAGGAAGCGCACCAGTAATACCAGGACAAAGCCCACCACCGCCGAGATACCGGCAAAGAGGCTAATGGTGGCATCACCGAAGATGCCCGCCTCGGGATCGAAGAACATCATGTTGGGCACATTGCGGTTGACGAAGAAAATGACGGTGGCCAGTGCAGCAAGCAGGGCACTGACGATTAACACCGTGTCCACACTGCGTCGTTTATCCTTGAAGAGGTGCACCAACCCCGCCACGAAACCAACCAGCCCGTTTCCCACGCTCCACTGAGGAGAGAGGCCAAAACCGGTCAACGCATCCCCAAACATGTTGCCCACCGCGCCGCTAAAAAAGCCCACTACCGGGCCAAAGGCATAACCGAAGAACATCGGAATGGCGATAGCCGGGCGCAGGGCTACCTGGCTGACCGAAGGTACCGCGAACACGGTGCCGTTGAAAAGGAACGAGAGCACGGCATAAAGGGCCGCGCCAATCGCCATATACACCACCTCACGCGTGCCCACTTCCCACACCGGGCTCTGGCGGGTTAGGGCGTAGATGACAAAAACAATTAACAGACCAATGCCAACAAACGCAAAACGCAGCACGCCGGTTTCATCCAGTTGCAGGTTAGGATTGATCATCCCGCCAATCCAAACAATCAACAGGAAGAAAACCAGAACGCCGATCAAGGAAAAGAGAATTGAACGCAAACGCTTATCCATCTTGCTCCTCCTTTCAAGCCAGTGAAAAATGGGCCAGCGCCTCCGCACTGAGAAAACGACGTGTCGCAGACAGGTATTCCAGATTCAGGCGCAGCAGTGAGGTTGGAACCAAGCGGCAGGCTTCCAGCCGCTCCAGATCACTGAGGACCTCCTCGGGTGCGCCATCCGCGACCACCTGTCCCTCATTGACCAGAAGCACACGGTTTGCGTAACGGATGGCCACATCAACATCATGAGTAATGAAAAGAATCGCCTCAAAGCCGGGCATTTGCAAGATCGAATCCATGAAACTGATGTAGTTCTTATAATCCTGCCCAGCCGTGGGCTCATCCATGACCAGGATGCGCGAGCGCATCGAGAGAATGGCGGCGATGCTAACACGCTTCTGTTGCCCGAAGGACATTGAGAGCGGCGGAATCTGCTCATACCCCCTCAGGTTCACAATCTCGATAGCGTCCATCACCTCCTTTCGCAGGGTTTCCGGGTCGTGATTGAGGTTTTTAGGTCCAAATGCCAGCTCTTCGTAAACGGTCGGGGCAAAGAGCATATGGCTTGGACTTTGAAAAACATACCCCAGGGTGCTGGCAATCTCTGCCACGCTCATATGGCGCGTATCGCGCCCCCGGATGAGAACACGCCCTTGCTTGGGTTTGAGCAACCCAATGGCATGCTTGATCAGAGTCGTTTTGCCCGCTCCATTAGGGCCCAAAACCGCGATGATGTCACCGCGGTAAATGGTCAGGTCCACGCCGTGCAAAATCTCGGTCCCGTTTTCGTAACCGAAGTGCACCCCCTGGAACTCCACCAGCGGTTCACGGGGACCCTCTCGCCCGCTGGGAAGCCACTGCGGCTCAGATGGCGGCTCTGCACGCGCCGCTAGGTTCAGGATCATCGGGGCTGGCAATTTCACCTCGCGGTAGTCCACATAATCCGCCAGTTGTTCGGCAGTGCCATCGAATTTAATCTCCCCATCACTCATGAAAAGCACCCGCTCAGGATGGATGGCGAGGACATCCTCCACACGGTGCTCAATTAGGACGACCGACATGCCCTCATCGGCTAATTGGCGAATCATCAGCAACGCATCCTGGGCACTGGCCGGGTCCAGGCTGGCCAGCGGTTCATCCAGCAGCAGGATACCCGGACGCATAGCCAACACACCCGCCAGAGCCACTTTCTGCTTCTCACCTCCCGAAAGGCTGAAGGTCTCACGATCACGCAGGTGCGCAATTTTCAACCGTTCTAAAGCCTCTTGCGAGCGTTGCAGGATCTCTTCACGCGGCAGACCCAGGTTCTCCAATCCAAACGCCACCTCGTTGATCACTCGTGAGCCAAGAATTTGACGCTCCGGGTCCTGAAGGACGGTGCCCACCATCTGAGAAATGCGCGCTAATGAGAGCCCCCGCGTGTCCTGCCCGAAGATGCGGATACTGCCTGTCAGCTCGCCTTTGTAACTGCGTGGGATCAGACCGTTAATGCAGCGAATTAAGGTAGTTTTTCCACATCCACTGGCCCCGGCAATCAATACAACCTGGCCGGGTTTAACCTTTAAGTTGATATTTCGAATCGCCGGCTCACGGCGGCTTCGATAGCGGAAAGTCAAATTTTCAACAATCAGAGGCAATTCAGACATCGCGTTTCATCTTCTTACTCAATGTTGGCCAAGACACTCTTTATCACCCAAACAACCTAGAAAATAACCCGTAAGAACTGGCGCTTCCCCACCTGCAGAATGCCCGGATGGGGTAACGGCGCATTCGGGTCAGTCAGTACCTGCCCATCCAGACGGACACCCTTTTGCTCAATCAGACGGCGCCCCTCGCTTTTACTGTTGACCAGTTGCGCCTTCACCATAATTTCTAGCACGCTCTGACCTGCCTCGGCATGGAATTCTGGAACATCCTCAGGCAAATCATGCTTTTGGAAAAGGCGCACAAAAGCCTCTTGAGCACGCTGAGCGGCTTCTTCACCATAAAAGTTCGCCGTGATCTCGAAGGCCAGTTTCATCTTAGCATCCCGCGGGTGCAGAGTGCCATCGGCGAGGGCTTTCTCAAAAGCAGCCACCTCATCAGGCAGCCACCGGGTGACCAGTTTGGCGTAGGTGGGCATGACAAAATCGGGAATGCTCATCACCTTACCATACATATCCTCAGCCGTTGTGTTGATGGGGATGTGATTGCCCAACGACTTGCTCATCTTTACCACCCCATCCGTACCCGGCAAAATGCCCATGATGATCGCAATATTGGGTTTGGCACCGAGGAAAGTCATAATCTTGCGCGCGGCGGTCACAATATTAAACAATTGATCCGTACCGCCTACCTGAACATCCGCCTGAAGCATATAAGCGTCATACCCTTGCATGATGGCGTAGAAAGTTTCATGCAGGTAAATCGGGTCGCCGCGCTCCCAGCGCAGGCGGAAATTTTCACGGGTGAGGAATTGTTGAAGTGTGAAATTGGCTGCCAGCGGGATCATGTCCGCTAAGGACAACTTGGAAAGCCACTCTGCATTGTAACGTATCCGTGTCTTCGCCGGATCCAGGATACGAAAGGCCTGTTCGGCATAGGTGCGGGCGTTCTCCTCAATTTCCTCGGGGGTCAACCGGGGGCGCAGTTTGTCCTTATCCGAAGGATCGCCGATCAAAGAAGTAAAGTTTCCGATCAGAAAGGTCACCTCATGGCCCAGGTCCTGAAACTGGCGCAACTTGCGCATGGTTACCGTGTGACCAAGGTGCAGATCGGCCTTCCGCGGATCATAACCGCAATAAACCCGTAAAGGACGCCCCTCCTGCTGTGCCTCAATCAGGCGTTCGCGTAGTTCCGCCGCCATGGCCTGTTTGAGCGCCTCATCCCCGTATTCGGTTCCCTGCATGAGAAGTGCAACCTGTTCATCAATGTTCATGGGCATGTCCTCCGTGAGTTGGTTAATTATACCTAAAACTACACGGATCTCAGTCGGTTAGCAGGTCGTGCAGAGCCGCTTCTAAATCCTCAAAGACAAAGCGATAGCCCAAATCCAAAAGCCGTTGGGGTAAGGCACGTTGCCCATCTAGCACCAACGTGCTCATCTCCCCTAGAACCAACCTTAGCGCAAATGCCGGAACGGGTAACCAGTAAGGACGTCGTATCACGCGTGCCAATATGCGCCCGAAGACAGCATTGCGTACCGGGTTAGGTGCCGTCAAGTTAAAGGGGCCCACCGCCTGATCGTTATGAAGTAGGAACAACATTGCGCCGATCTGATCGGCTAAGTGAATCCAGGGCATCCACTGCCGTCCACTGCCCAAAGGTCCTCCCACCCCCAGCCGGAAGGGCAACAGCAGACGTTTGAGCACCAGACTATCCCGCCCCAACACTATTCCGGTGCGCAATAGTACTCGACGCACCCCCCACGCCTCTACCGGCTGGGTACTGGCCTCCCACTGCACGCAGAGTTGAGCCAGGAAATCCCTGCCCGGGGGCGAGGATTCGGTGATCACCTCATCTCCACAGGGTCCATAATACCCAATCGCCGAAGCCTGCATTAGGAGATGAGGTTTGCGCGGAGCCAGAGCAAATGCCTCAACCACAGCCTGCCCACTCGTGACACGGCTAGCCAAAAATTCCATTTTTCGCTGCTGAGTCCAACGCCCCACACCCAAATTTGCCCCCGCCAGATTGATCACTGCATCCATACCGGCCAACAGGTTCGCCCAGGCCGCCCCACTACGCCCGTCCCACGGGTGCACGACAACCGAAGGGGGCAAATGCACGGCGTGGGGACGCCGACTCAGCACATTGATGGCATGTCCTTCCTCCAATAGCCGTGGTATCAGGGCGCTCCCAATAAAACCGCTTCCGCCAATGATCAGAATGTTCATGTGCACCACCTTTCTGTAGGCTTCATTCAATCTCTAAAATAAGCGGTCAATATGCCCCCGTTAATTGTGTCCCGGGACAAGTCCTGCAATCACCTGTTCTCTATCGAATTATATCCAGGCGGGCTCAAATTGATCTCAGCCTGCGGCGGTTGATTTTTTCTGAAGTTCGTGGCATAATTTGCGCATCTCAAAAGCGACGATGGAAACGAGTAGGCTCATTAGAGGCTGTCAGCGAACCCGGGAGAGTGTGAGCCGGGGCAGATCGGTGAGCCGAAAATCCTTCCGGAGCTGCAAACTGAACGCGAACCGACAGGTTTGTCAGTAGGGGCGCCGGCCTCGCCAGCCGTTATCCGCGGCGCAGGTATCAACGGGAAACCGGGCGTACCTGGCAGAGTGCCTGCCTGTGGGCAGGAATCAGGGTGGTACCGCGAGAAGCCCTCTCGTCCCTGAAGTGGACAGAGGGTTTTTATTTAGGGGCCCACCCCCTCTCTGCGGATGAAGTGGTTAAAAATTTCAGGTTAGAGGAGTGGATTATGTTCCGACCCGTCTCGCCGAAACTTGACATCGTCTCTCTCGAAGAATCCATTCTGCGCTTTTGGAAGACCCACGACATTTTCCACGAAACCCTGCGCCAGCGCGAGGGACAATCGGAATATGTTTTTTACGAAGGCCCTCCAACTGCTAATGGAAAGCCGGGCGTCCACCATGTCCTGGCACGGGCCTTCAAAGATGTCTTCCCACGTTACAAAACTATGCGCGGCTATCACGTTATTCGCCGCGGCGGGTGGGACACCCACGGATTGCCGGTGGAAATTGAAGTAGAAAAACAACTCGGCTTTAACACCAAGCGTGAGATCGAGGCCTACGGGATCGCGCGCTTTAACGAACTGTGCCGCAAATCGGCTTTCACCTACATCCGCGAGTGGGAAAAACTTACCGAACGCATTGCCTACTGGGTTGACCTGGATACGGCTTATATCACCTATACCAACGATTACATCGAATCGGTGTGGTGGATTTTAAAGAATTTCTGGGAACGCAACCTGCTCTACCAGGGGTTCAAGGTCGTCCCTTATTGTCCGCGTTGCGGCACCCCCCTTTCAGATCATGAGGTCGCTTTGGGATACGATGAAGCCACCGATCCCTCGGTATATGTGCGGTTACCCCTGGTGGATGAACCGGGTACCTCACTGCTCATTTGGACCACCACCCCCTGGACCTTGCCCGCGAATGTGGCCGTGGCGGCTCACCCGGACGTGGACTACGTTGTCATCGAGCGCGAGACTCCCGAAAACGGCAAAGAGCGCTTGATTTTGGCCGAAGCGCTGGTGCAGGCTGTCTTCGGAGACGAGCCGGTAAAGGTCGTCGCTCGGATGAAGGGTCGCCAGTTGAAAGGCAAGCGCTATCACCCGTTGTTCACCTTCCTTCCGGTAGACAAACCGGCTCACTATGTGGTGCTAGGGGACTTTGTAACCACCGAGGAAGGAACCGGCCTGGTGCACATGGCTCCCGCCTTCGGTGCCGAGGATATGAGCGCCGCTTTGGAGTACGATTTGCCCATCCTGATGACGGTGAATGAAGAAGGGGCCTTCATCCCAGAAGTGCGTCCCTGGGCAGGAAAATTTGTCAAAGAGGCAGACCCCGAGATTACCGAAGACCTGCGTCGCCGCGGCCTGCTCTTGCGTGCCGGCACCTACACCCACACCTACCCCTTCTGCTGGCGTTGCTCCACCCCGCTCCTTTACTACGCCCGCCCCACCTGGTACATTCGTACCAGCCAGTTTAAAGAGCAAATGGTGGCATTGAACGAGAAAATCAACTGGTACCCGGAGCACATTAAGCACGGGCGTTTCGGCAACTGGCTGGCCAACAACATTGATTGGGCACTGGGACGTGAACGCTACTGGGGTACTCCCCTTCCCATTTGGGAGTGCCAACAGTGTCACCACCAGGAGTGCATCGGTTCGGTGGCCGAACTGTCCCAAAAGGCGGGGCGCGATCTTTCTGGGCTGGATCTCCATCGCCCGCACGTGGATGAAATCCGCTGGAAGTGCCCCGAGTGCGGGGGCACCATGGAGCGTGTACCCGAACTGATTGACGTGTGGTTTGACTCCGGCGCCATGCCGGTTGCCCAGTGGCATTACCCCTTCGAGAACGAAGAGATGTTCAAGCGGCAGTTCCCCGCGGACTACATCTGCGAAGCGGTGGATCAGACCCGCGGTTGGTTCTACTCCCTTCATGCCATCAGCACGCTCTTGTTTGGCGAGGTTGCTTACAAAAACGTCATCTGCCTGGGGCTAATCCTGGATGCGCAGGGGCAGAAGATGTCCAAATCGCGCGGGAACGTGGTAGATCCGTGGGATGTAATCAACCGTACAGGCGCAGATGCCATGCGCTGGTACCTCTACACCGCCAGCCCGCCGGGCCAGGAACGGCGATTCTCCAGCGATTTGGTGGCCGAGGTGCTGCGCAGTTTTGTACTCACACTCTGGAATACTTACGCCTTCTTTGTTACCTACGCGAACCTGGACGGCTGGCAACCCAACCCGGACGAGACCCCTGAATATACCGCCCTGGACCGCTGGTTACGCTCCACCCTGCACGCACTGGTGCGAGAAGCCACCGACGCCCTGGAACACTACGACGTACTGGGAGCCACGCGTCCCATCGAGACTTTCGTGGACCAACTTTCTAACTGGTACCTGCGCCGTTCACGCCGCCGCTTCTGGAAGAGCGAATCAGATGCCGATAAACGGGCTGCTTACACCACCCTCTACGAGGCGCTGGTGACCCTGAGCAAACTTCTAGCCCCCACCATGCCTTTCCTGGCGGAGGCCCTCTACCAGAACCTGGTGCGCTCCGTGGATAAAAAGGCGCCCCTCTCCGTGCACCTGGCTGAATGGCCGTCCTATGACGCCAGTGTCATTGATGAACGGCTCAATCGGGAGATGGCACTGGTCATGCGTCTGGCTTCACTTGGGCATGCCGCACGCAACAAGGCCAACCGCAAGGTACGTCAGCCGCTGGCCGAAGCCGCCTTTGCAGTGGGAAATGCTGAGGAAATCCCGGTGGTCGAAGCATATGCCGACCTGCTGGCCGACGAGTTGAATGTGAAGCGTGTGCGAGTGCTGGATGCCACCAGCGAAGCCGTGGCCTACAGCCTCAACCCCCTGCCCAAACAACTGGGACAAAAATACGCCAGTCGCTTCCCCGCCATCCGCAAGGCAATTCTGGCCCTTGACCCTGAGCCAGCCGCCAAGCGTCTGCTCAACAACCAGCCCATTGAAGTTAACGTGGATGGAGAAACCTATACCATTCTGCCTGAGGAGGTCGAGGTCCGCGTCCAGGCGCGAGAGGGCTTTGCCGTTGCCTCGGAAGGCCCCTATCTGGCAGCCCTGGTCACAGATCTCACTCCCGAACTGATCCAGGAGGGACTGGCACGCGAGTTTGTGCGCCGGGTACAGGAATTGCGTAAGCAGGCCGATTTGGACATTGCTGACCGCATCCGCCTGTACTACCAGGCCACACCCGGGCTGGAAGCGGCCGTGGCTGCCTTCAAGGACTACATCATGGGCGAAACCCTGACGCTGGAAATGCTCAACCTACCGCTGCCGGCCAACCTGCCTACCGCCGAGGATACCTTTGACGGCGAGCGATTGCAGATTGCCCTGGAACGCATCCAGCGATAGTACTTCAGGTATATAACCCCAACTTGCTCCTGCACAAGGCTCGGGCATTCCAGGTCAGCCCGAGCCTTTACATAATTTCCCAATAGCCCCATTTGTTGATACAATTTGTCAAGATAGCACCGATAAGCCAGAGCCTGAGCGTTGTGGAAGGCTCACCTCTTGGTCAAGATCTTCATCATGGTGATGACATGGCTTCCCTTTAGTAGTAGGAGCAAAGAACATGGCTTCAAAAACCTCAGACACCCGGTTCTTGCGAAGGCTGGTCATAACCCTGTTGACCGTCGCCACGGCTGCCATTCATTTCTCCTTGCTCTTTCCCGACCCGGTCTTCATCCTCAATGGTCTGGGATATCTCATTCTGCTGGGGGCTTACCTGCTAGGTCCAAGCAGACTGGGAGAACGCTTCCGCTGGGTGCGCTATGGCTTCATTGCCTACACCGGGTTGACCGTTCTATTGTGGATCCTGATCGGCGCTCGAACTCCGCTTGGATATTTCACAAAACTTATTGAAATCGCTTTGATAGGGGTGTTGATTACCGATCGCACCTGATACCAGCCTGCATTATTTCCCTACCCTGTCAACGATGAGGTTTTCCTATGCGTCACTTAGAGGTTAAGCACGAAGTCAGCACGTACCTGCCCACTGCCCGGGGGGATTTTTACCTGCATCTATATACCGACTCCATTAAACACCGCGAACATCTGGCCCTGGTTCATGGGCACCTTGATCCCACCTTTCCCGTCCTCGTGCGCATCCATTCCGAATGTTTCACTGGGGATGTGTTGGGCTCGCGGCGCTGTGATTGTGGAGAACAGTTACAGCAGGCGTTAAATCAGATTGCGGGTGCTGAGCAGGGCATTTTGATCTATCTACGGCAGGAGGGGCGAGGTATCGGTTTAATTGAAAAACTGCGCGCCTACAACCTACAAGATCAAGGCCTGGATACAGTAGAGGCCAATCTGGCCCTTGGACACCCGGCCGATGCGCGCCGTTACGATATTGCCGCGCTCATCTTGAAAGACCTGGGGGTGACCAAAGTCCGGTTAATGACCAACAACCCCCACAAGATCCGCGACCTCGAAACCCACAACATTCAAGTTGTCGAGCGCGTTCCCCTCTTACCTACCGTTTATCCAGAGAACATGGCTTACCTGCGCAGCAAAGTCCTGCGCCTGAATCATTGGCTTGAGTTAGAAAGGCTGCCCCATGCAAATCTCACTGGCCATGGTCGAAACGGCCAGAAAACGCATCCGTGAGTGGCAAGAAGAGGGCAAGGCACACTGCGAGGCCCAACAGCGTCCCTGGGTGACCCTGGCATTTGCCCAGAGCCTGGATGGTAGCCTCACCTTCGCCCAGGGTCAACCGAGCGCCCTTAGCGGCGAAGCAGCCCTGCACTTGACTCACGGCCTACGCGCTGAACATCAAGCCATCCTGGTCGGTATTGGTACGGTACTGGCGGATAACCCCCGCTTGACGGTACGCCTGGTTAACGGAACGCATCCCCAACCGCTCATCCTGGACACCCAATTAAGCACCCCACTTGAAAGCCATGTTATGCATCATCCTTCCAACCCCCCGTGGATTTTCACCTCGATTCGCGCCGCTGAGAGACGCCGCCATATCTTGGAAACCCGGGGGGCCCATGTGATCCCGTTGGTTAATGAACCTGGCGAGCGCATTCCCTTACCTCGTTTGCTAAATGACCTCTGGCATCGGGGCATCCGCACTTTGATGGTCGAAGGGGGCGCCACGGTACTGACAGCCTTTTTAGAAGCCCGCCTCCTGGATGCCGCCATCATCACACTTGCGCCAGTATGGATTGGCGGTTATCATTATGTAAACAAGTTGCTGATCAGCCCTGAGCGGCAAGCACCGGGATTGATCCTCCTTTATCACGAATTCTATGATCATGATCTCGTTTTATGGGGGAGGCCTATAGAACGTCAAATATGAAGCGACAGTCACTCATCTTCAAAGCCCCGCTTGTGCTCGAAATTCGGGAAGAAGAGTGCCCCACCCCGCACAAGGGCGAAGTGCTGGTTAAGACGTTGTATAGTGCGATCAGCGCTGGCACTGAACTGTTGGCTTTTACCGGACAGATCCCCACTTGGCTGAGCCTGGATGAGACACTGCCCGCCTTAAAGGGCACCTTTTCCTTTCCTTTCAAGTACGGCTACGCCTGCGTAGGAGAGGTCATTGCAGTGGGCAAGGAAGTGGCAGAAACCTGGCTGGGACGCAAGGTGTTTGCTTTCAATCCGCACGAAAGCGCTTTTGTGGCCTCGGTCGAGTCTCTAATCCCTCTCCCCGAGGGTCTGGGGGAAGAGGATCTGCTCTTCCTTCCCAACATGGAAACAGCCGTCAACCTGGTCCAGGATGGCCGCCCCATCCTGGGCGAACAAGTAGTCGTCTTCGGGCTAGGCATGGTAGGACTGCTCACCACCGCCCTATTGACGCGTTTCCCTCTCAACCGCATTGTCGCGCTGGACCGCTATCCACTTCGCCGTAAAGCCGGGATGGAACTGGGCATCACAGCCACTTTTGATCCGCTCAGCGAAGATGTGTTGCGAGGGTTACGCTCGATCCTGGAAACACTTGGTTACCACCAGGGCGCCGATCTGGTGTTCGAGGTCTCTGGGGCCCCCGGTGCGCTCAACCAGGCCGTCGAGATTACCGGCTACAGCGGGCGCATTGTGATTGGCTCCTGGTACGGGCGCAAGCCAGTGGCTCTAGATCTGGGAGGGCGCTTCCACCGCAGCCGCATTCAAATGATCGCCAGCCAGGTAAGCACCATCGCTCCCGAACTCAGCGGACGCTGGAACAAACAGCGACGGCTGGAAATGGCTCTTGAAGCCCTCAAGTGGCTGCGTCCTTCATTCTGGATCTCTCACCGCTTTCCCCTTGAACGTGCCGCTGAGGCATTCCGCTTACTTTATGAATATCCAGAGGAGACCTTACAGGTCATCCTGACTTACTCCTGAAGCGGAAAGTGAGTCTGAATGTACGTAATCACAGCACGGGTGATTGCACTCACATCATGCAGCGGGGCTAGTTGGGCAGCATACAGGGGTGGCAGAAAATGCACAACCACCCTGACCGGCCAACGCCCTGGCCGATGTAACTGATACAGAATCCACAGCGTTGCGGCCAACCGCTCGCGCTCACGGGGGGTACGGCGCAAGCGCGTCAACGGATGATGCAACGCCGCCCGTGTCAGGACGCCGCTGACAATGATGGGCATTACAACTGCCTGGGGCACCGAACGCACAAACAACCCGATGCTCTCTGACCACGCCCCCACGGCTTCCCGCGCCCCTGGCAAAACTGCGGGATCCGGTTCGATGCGCCCTGCGGGAAAGTTCAGCAACGCTCCACCCGCGCGCAAATGCTGGATTGCTTGCCGAAGGACCGGCATACGGGCGGCCTCGCTGGTAGGTACGCTAATCAGGTAGGACCGGATAGCGGGCAATGCTTCTAAGAAAGGACGTTCAGCCGCCAAGATACGCAGATCCTCACGAGGCAGGGCAGTAAAGAGCGCCAGAGCGTCACTCAATCCGGGGTGGTTTGCGAGCACCAACAGCGGCCCCTGAGCAGGCACTCGGACATCCCCTACCACCCTCACCTCTTCAACATAGGTGGTGATAAATTGACTGGCTGCGTGATGTAAGCCAATTTCGGCTACACGACGATCAAAGGTCAAAATCTGGCGGGCAAACTTCCGGGCGAATGGTCGCAATAATTTCCTCAGCCCACGCCCTAGCAGACCAGACCGCGTCACCCCGATCGCTTCCAGCACATCTTCAAGATTAATTTCGGTTAGAGTTTGTTCATGCACTTCGCTCAGGTTCATCCTCATGCTATGATTATAAAAGGTGAGATCCAATATCCATTTTGCAAGGTAAAGGGATTCTGATATGTATCGCGTGGCCGTTTCCCGCTCGTTCATTGCCCAGCACTTTTTGATCGGAGGAGATTGGGGAGCTGAAAACCTGCCTCACGCCCATGCTTACCGGGTCGAAGTCGAGGTCGGCGGAGAACACCTGGACGCCCACTTCTATCTCATGGACATTGTAGCCCTTGAAGCCGCCCTGGAAAGTCAGGTGGCCCGCTACCGCAACCGCCTGCTGAATGACCTTCCCGAGTTTGCCGGGGTCAATCCCTCGCTAGAATTCTTTGCTCGCCTTTTGTGCGAGAATATCGCTCACAATCTGCCCACTGCAGGCCTCTCCCATCTGCGCGTGCGCCTATGGGAGCACGAGAACGCCTGGGCTTCTTATGAGATGACTCTGTGATCCATGCGAGTAGGGTTGATCATTTACGGGGATCTGAACACGCTCTCAGGCGGTTACCTCTACGACCGTTACCTGGTTCAGCACCTGCGTGCACAGGGAGATACGGTGGAGATCATCTCGTTGCCCTGGCCTGGTTACGGACGGGCCATGCTCCAAAATCTCGATCCCCGGATTGAGAGCCGACTGAGGAACGCTTCCCTGGATCTGTTGCTCCAGGATGAATTGAATCACCCGTCACTGTTCCTGCTCAATGCCAGACTCAAAAGAAAGATCCGCTACCCGATTCTTGGCATTGTTCACCATCTTCGTAGCAGTGAGCCCCATCATGCCCCTTTGCTTCGCCGTTTCTACGGTTGGATTGAGCAGGCCTATCTAAGGACCCTGAACGGTTTTCTTTACAACAGCCAAACCACTCGCCAGAGTGTGGAACGGCTTTGCCAGGTAGCACAAACCAGGCCCCACCGCGTGATTTACCCTGGTGGCAATGCACACGGGGAAGGGATCGCAGACCGCAATTGGCTGCAGAAACGGAGTCAGCAACCCGGGCCCTTGCGCATCCTCTTCCTGGGCAATCTCATCCGGCGTAAGCGCCCGGATGTGCTCCTGCAGGCTCTGGCTACTCTGCCCACGCAAACCTGGGCGCTAAGCATCGTCGGACGCACAGACCTGGAACCCGAAACAACCCGTGCCGTCCAGGAGTTCATTGCACAGAGGAATCTAGAGACCACGATTCGCATCTGGGGTGCCTGTACCGGGGACTCGGTGCGCGGCTTACTGAGTCAGCACCATGTATTGACCATGCCCTCTGACTATGAGGGCTTTGGCATCGTTTATCTGGAAGCCATGGCCTACGGACTGGTCCCTATTGCGACCACCCGCGGAGGGGCTGTGGAAATCATCACCCCTGGCGTGAACGGCTTTCTCGTTCCACCCGGTAATCCCCAAGCCCTCGCCCAGGTGATGCAACATCTTTCTACCCAGCGCGATCTGCTGGCGCGCATGAGCGTAGCCGCACGGGCACGCTTTGAACAATTCCCAACCTGGGAGCAAAGCATGACTGAAGCCCGACTCTTCCTGCAAACCTTTGTTTAATGAAATGATCACCGCTTCTATGAACTCATCTTCTTTTTCTTTCAATTTTCAGCACTACTTGGACGCCAAGCGTAGCATGGATGACCGGGCGCTTAACCGTCAGGTATGGGCAATGCTGGCTCAGCACCTGGCGCAAGTTCCTCGCCGCCCGATACGAATTCTGGAAATAGGGGCAGGGATCGGCACAATGATCCCACGCGTGTGGGAGTGGGGACTGGTGGACCAAGCCACCTACCTGGCACTGGATATTGAAGTGGCTAACCTGCAATACGCACGCCGCTGGCTCGCCCACTGGGCCCGACAGGCCGGAATAACCTTCGACGCGACCGCGGAAAGTTATCTCTTCCAACAGGGGGAGCGCTGGCTCAGACTCGATTTCCTGGCTGCCGATGCAGTGGTTCCAGGCGGCCTCCCGCTCCACCTTCCCCAATTCGATCTGTTGATCGCCCATGCTGTTCTAGACCTGGTCAACCTGGAAGCAGGCCTCACTACTTTGAGCACCTGTGTTCGTTCCGGTGGATGGCTTTACCTCACCCTGAATTTTGACGGCCTCAGCCTATTCCTGCCCCCACTCTCTCAGGAACTCGACGAGCAGGTCATGGCCCTTTACCACCAGAGCATGGACGAACGCCGCCTGCACGGTTTGCCCACCGGAGGCAGCACCGCCGGGCGCGCCCTTTTCACGACCAGCCGCGCTTTGGGGTTGGAGATTCTGACTGCCGGCGCCTCCGACTGGGTGGTTTTTCCCCGCCACGGCCGCTATCCGGCCCAGGAGGCATATTTTTTGGAGTGTATCCTACATTTCGTAGAAGAAAGCCTTACCAGGCAAGCCCTTCTTCCCGCGGACTTGTTAAAGAAGTGGCTGACCGTGCGCCGAGAGCAGATTGCCCGGGGAGAACTGATCTTTGTGGCCCATCAACTGGATTTCTTGCTCCGTGTGCCATGAAGCCCAATACCTGGCCTTCTGCTCAAGGCACATACGGCCTGATCCTGTGGTTACCCCAAACCAGCCAAATTTGTGTTGGACGTTTAGGAGAGCACGAATTTCCGGCCGGTTGGTACGCTTACTGGGGAAGTGCACGCGGCTATGGCGGTATTGCAGCGCGCATCCGCCATCATCTGCGCCTTCACTTCACCCCGCACTGGCATCTGGATTGGCTGCGTCCCCACGCCCACCCGGTGGCCATTTTTTTCGAAGAAAGCCCCGGTCGTTCGGAATGTCAGTGGGTTCAGCAAGCCCTCACCTTCCCAGGAGCCCAGATACCGGCATGTGGGTTTGGCAGCCAGGACTGTAGTCAGGGGTGTCCGGCCCACCTAATTTATTTTAGCCCTTCGCTCAATCTAAATGCTTTGGCCAACCATCTTGGCAACCCCAAGTTCGCGTTCATTGACATGGGCTAAACCTCACATTCTCACGTTGGGATGGCATTCCATGGATTAAAATAAGGGGGATACCTTGGGAGGCATGATGTGAAAACCTGGATGCATTATCGTCTGCTGGTTTTTATCGCCGGGGGAGTCATTCTCCTGGATCAGATTAGCAAAGCCCTGATCCGCCAGCATCTGGCGCTTTATGAAGTGTGGGTACCCTGGCCATGGTTAGCCCCTTATGCCCGCATCGTGCACTGGTATAACACCGGTGTGGCCTTCGGCCTCCTTCAAGAACGTGGAAAACTTTTCGCCGTTCTGGCCGTCTTGGTCGCCTTGGCCATCTTATATTACTTTCCGCGCATTCCGACGAGCGAGAAGTGGCTCCGCCTGGCGCTGAGCCTGCAATTAGGAGGAGCCATCGGCAACCTGATTGACCGACTGACTCTCGGGCACGTCACCGATTTCATCTCGGTGGGCACATTCCCGGTCTTTAATTTGGCGGATGCCAGTATAACCATTGGTACTGGGCTTCTGATTTTAAGCGTTTGGCTGCAGGAACGCCGTGAACGCTCGGCAAATGCGCTCTCAAATTCCAATCTACCGGGGGAAAGCCTGCCTTCCAGCCCCAATGATCAGCCATGAGTGAGCTGAACCAGGTGATTGCTTTCGTGTATGAGGGTCCCGGCGAGGAGCGCCTGGATAAAGTTTTGGTGCAGAAACTGCCTGAGTTTTCTCGCGCCCGTCTCCAAAGCCTGATCAAAGACGGGAAAGTGAGCCTCAACGGGCGAGTCGTCACAAAGACGGGTTTTGCCGTGCAACCCCAACAGCAGATTCAGATCCTCCTGCCTCCACCCGAACCCTTCTCGCTCCAGCCCGAGCCCATGCCTCTGGACATTGTCTTTGAAAACGGAGATCTGCTAATCATTAACAAACCGGCGGGGATGGTTGTGCACCCTTCTCCCGGGCATGCCCAGGGAACGCTAGTGCACGGCATTCTGGCTTACCACCCCGACCTGGAAGGTGTGGGTGGGGAACGTCGTCCGGGCATCGTGCACCGCCTGGATAAAGACACCTCGGGATTGCTGTTGGTTGCCAAAAACGACCGCGCTCATCGTTGGTTGCAGGAGCAGTTTCGCACTCGCCAGGTGCAGAAGACTTACCTGGCGCTGGTGGATGGCCACCCCCCTACGCCCCAGGGGCGCATTGAAGCCCCCATTGGGCGGGATCCTGCTCACCGCCAGCGCATGAGCGTTCTCCCCCCTGGTAAGGGGCGTGAGGCAATCACGGAATACCGGGTGCGCGAGTTGTTTCGCCAGCATGCTCTGCTGGAGGTGCATCCCCTCACGGGACGCACTCACCAGATTCGGGTGCATATGGCTTTCCTGGGCTGCCCGATTGTGGGGGATACCCTTTACGGTCACCGCCGCCCCAGTCTCCCCCTGCAGCGCCACTTTTTGCACGCGGCTCGCCTGACCCTACGCCTGCCAGGTGAACGCGAACCCCGCACGTTCGAAGCCCCCCTTCCCGCAGACCTGCAAGCCCTGCTGGAATGGCTGCGTCGGTACCAATCCGCTTGAACTATGCATTGTAGAGGGAATCGCCATGATTGATCTGCGCTCAGATACCGTAACCCACCCCACACCCGCCATGCGTGAAGCCATGGCTCGCGCCGAGGTCGGTGATGATGTCTATCGCGAAGACTCGACCGTCAATCGCCTGGAAGCCATGGCGGCCGATCTCATGGGCAAAGAAGCAGGCCTGTTTGTGCCCTCCGGGACAATGGGAAACCTGATCGGCGTACTGGGGTACTGCCAGCGCGGCGACGAAGTGATCATGGGACACCTGGGCCACACATTTCTCTTTGAGGGCGGGGGCGTCTCGGCCCTGGGAGGTGTGTTCGTACACACCCTACCTAACCAACCGGATGGCACCCTGCGCCTGGAAGACATCCTGGCTGCCATTCGCCCTTCAGATGTCCACCATCCGATCACCCGCCTGGTGGTCCTGGAAAACACACACAATCGCTGCGGTGGCGTACCTCTGAGCGTGGAGTACACCCGCCAGATCGCTGAAGCCATCCATGCACGCGGGCTGAGACTGCATTTGGACGGGGCGCGCATCTTCAACGCCGCAGTTGCGCTGGGAGTCAGCGCAAAGGACCTGGCCACCCCAGCCGATACCGTCACTTTTTGCCTGAGCAAAGGGCTATGCGCTCCGGTTGGCTCCGTGTTGTGTGGATCGCGTGTTTTTATCGAGCAAGCGCGGCGCATCCGTAAACAACTGGGGGGTGGGATGCGCCAGGCCGGCATCCTGGCAGCAGCCGGCATTGTGGCATTGGAAACCATGGTAGAACGCCTGGCTGAGGACCACCACCGCGCCCGCGAACTGGCACAAGGGCTGGCCCGTATGCCGGGGCTCCACCTGCCCATGGGCCTGCCGGCCACCAACATGGTATTTCTCAATCTGGACGAGAGCCTCCCTCTGGATGCCACGGCCTTTGCCGCCCGCCTGGCCGAGCGCGGCGTGCGGGTAGGGGTGGTGGGTCCACGTCAGTTCCGCCTGGTCACGCACTACTGGATCGGCGACGCCGAGGTTGCTCAAACCCTGGCCGCTTTTGAGGACGTGCTCGCGCTCCTTCAATGAGAACAACAAACGACTCGGGGGGCACTTCAAGCGTTTCCCGCCCAGGTTCCACGGATGCGGCGATGCAGTCAGAGGTGCCCTCTACTGACCAATGCGCCGGGCCGGGCTCTATTTGATCGCGCCCCCGGCTTTTCGCCTGGTAAAGGCGCTGGTCAGCCAGATCAATGAGGGTAAATACCTCCTCGGCTTCATCCGGAAATACGGCGATGCCCTGGCTGACCGTGGGCGGTACAACCGGACGACCGGATGGATCGGTAAGGCAGGTCTTGCGCAATGCCTCCCGTATGCGCTGCGCAACTTGATAGGCCTGCGCTCCCGTCGCATTCGGCAAAGCAACCACACCATCCTCCCCACCCCAGCGCCCCACCCAATCCGTGCGTTTGATATACTGGCGAATGACCTCAATGACGCGTTGCAACACCTGATCACCCAGCAGGTGGCCAAACGTGTCGTTATAGTCCTTGAAATAATCCACATCCAGCATAATCAGACTGAGGGGCGATCCTGAAAAACGCGCCCGCACCAGTTCTTTCTCGAGCGCCTCAAGAAACGCATTGTGGTTGAGTACCTGGGTCAGACTATCCAGGCGGGCCTGTTCCTCTACCTGTGAATGGTGAAGAGCGTTCTCAATTGCCAATGCCGTTTGCCGCGCCAGATTCTCGAGCAACCACACCTCACGCAGGGTAAAGGCACGTTTATGGTAGGATGCCACCACAACGGCGCCTATTACCCTCCCACCCGCGATCATGGGCACACCTAACCAGGATTGGGACATGCGGGGCTGCCCCACATAGCGTACAACCTTCCGGTACTTCCATCCCTCGGTTTCCATGTCTTGGATCAAGAGAGACTTGCCCTGGTGAACAACCTGGAACACCAGGGTGTCCTCGAGAGAGACCTCAGTAGGCGGAAAGTACTCTCCGGAGTCGTAGATTAATTCCAGGCGTAATATATCACCCTGCAATAAACCCATATAGTACGCATCAGCCTGCACAGCGTCCTGCACCAGGCTACAGGCCAGGTTGATAACCTGATGATACTCAATTGTGGTAGCCAATGCCTGAGCGGCCCGATTGAGAATATTTAGGTGCGCCAGTTGCTGATTATAGGAGTGCCGCAGACGTAATATTGTCTCAGCCAGCAATGCGCTGGTAAGGAAAAACAACAACGCCTGCGGCCACAGGCGTTCCACCCGTAGCCATCCCATGGCATACATACCACTTGCCAACAGGGTCACAATACCAAATAGCCCATAGGTTGCCCATCGCCCGTACAGCACCGCCGTAAGCGTAATCAGGGTAATCCCCAGGACTGTAGTATAGCCTGGCAATAGGAGGTTGTGGAAATAAAATGCCAGTAAAATGACCAGTGCATCCAGGGCTAATCCCAGGTACATCTTAATTGGGTTTTGGCTATAGGGTAGCAGCCACCGAGAAGCGATGATGGTAAGAATCAAGCCACTCAACCCAAACACAAGATTGATGCGCTGTACCGGAGGGGAAAGCGGCGCCAGGAAAGCATATCCCACCAGCACCCCGTTAAGGATCAGGGCGGTCAGTACGCCCGGCCAAACAAGATCAGCGCGCTGTGGGTTTGGAGAGCGGTGCCGGAGGGTTAGGGGCAGGCGGAACCGGGACGCCATAGAATGTCTGGACAATGAACGCATACAATTTGCCTACCATTATATACCACTTTACAATCCGATGGGAGCGTTTCCATGTTTTCTTTATGTTTGGCTCCGCAAAAAAGGCCCAGGGCTTTTCTGTTATAATCGTGCACGGCAGGGATAGTATAGAAAAACGGCATCACCACGGGTGTGTTCCTAGAAGATTCTCTCGAAAAGAAGGAATGAAATCGCATGGAAACCCATACGTTAGAAACCATCTATCAGGCGCGTGACTATGTCCGCTCCAAGATTCACCTTCAACCCCGGATTGGCCTGATTCTGGGCTCGGGACTAGGCGGCTTTGCCGACCAGGTTGCTCATCCCACCCATCTCGAATACCGAGAGATTCCCCACTGGCCGGTCTCGACGGTACAAGGCCACAGCGGACGGTTGGTCGTAGGTGAATTAGAGGGCAAGGCAGTCATGGTCATGCAGGGCCGTGCCCACTATTACGAAGGCTACACCATGGCACAGGTCACCTTCCCCATTCGCGTCATGCAAAGCCTGGGCGTTCAGATTTTGATTGTTACCAACGCGGCAGGGGCCGTTAACCCCGCCTTTGAGCCCGGTGATTAACCTGATTGGAATGGCCGGACTTAACCCACTACGAGGCCCCAACCTGGACGCTTTTGGGGAACGCTTTCCCGACATGAGTCAGGCCTACGACCGCGAACTCATGAACCACTGTCGCGCCGTCGCCAAAGAAGCCGGACTGACCCTACGGGAAGGGGTTTATATCTGCCTGGCCGGCCCCTCTTTTGAAACCCCCGCCGACCTGCGCTTCCTGCGCCTGATCGGCGCCGATGCCGTGGGCATGTCCACGGTACCTGAGGTGACAGTCGCTCGCCACGGCGGCATGCGCGTGCTGGGACTTTCGGGCATCAGCAACAAAGCCAACCTGGACGGGAACACCCTCACCACGCATGAGGAAGTGCTTCAAGCCGGCAAGATCCTGGTGCCCAAACTGACCGCTTTGATTCGGGGTGTGCTCCAACGCATCCATGTGTGAGCCTGCCGGGTCATCCCCGATCGCAGCACCCGACCAGGAGCCATGGAAGATCTGCTGCGCTTCCTGAAGACCTATGAAGGATGGATTTACGCCTTCCTGGGAATAGCCGCCCTGATTGGCCTGCGCAATCTTGTGCGCGCCTGGGAAGCATGGCGCAGTGCCGTCTTTGGGCTGGAACGCGAGAGTGCCTTACTGCGTTTACGCAGCGCAGTGACGCTCCTGGTCTTCACCACGGGCCTGGCCCTGCTCGAATTCATCACGGTGTCATTTGTGTACCCCACCGCAGTCGCCTTTCAGCAGCTGCCCACGCCCACGGTAACTCTGTTGGAAACGCCGTTTGCACTTCCCGCCTCTACCCCCACCAGCGCCCCAACCACGGGCGCCTCCACCCCTTCGCCAGCCACCCCAACCAGCGAAGGGTGCCTTCCTGGCCAGATTGAATGGACCTATCCACAAGCCGGGGGCGTCTTGCAGGGAAAAGTGGTGTTGCGGGGAACGGTTAACGTGCCCAACCTGGGTTTCTACAAGTATGAATACCGGGCGGTTGGCACCCAGGACTGGCTGACTATTGCCGCCGGCAACCGCCCCATCGCGGACCAGCCCCTGGGCGGCGAGGGCAGTGGCGAATGGGACACCGAAATGGTGACCCCCGGCGACTACGAGTTGCGCCTGGTCGTTTATGACAATACCAATCAGCCTTTTCCTGCCTGCATTGTACCGGTTCGCATCCTTGCCCCTGATGGAGGTTAATCCACATGCCTCAAATCGAGGTTCGTCCCGCACTTTCTGCTGATTTGCAATACCTGGTCACCATGGACCACTCGGTTGAAATTCAATACGTCTGGCAAATGGAACGTTCTCTGGAAGAAGGACAGGTTAACGTGGGATTCCGCGAAGTGCGCCTGCCACGCACGGCGCGCTTGCAGTATCCGCGTTCACCCGCTCTACTGCTTCAGGAATGGTCAACTCGCAGCGGTGGTTTGGTAGCCTTACTGGGTGGAAAGCCGGTGGGTTACCTGACCTTGAGCGATGAACGAGCCCCTGCCACCGCCTGGGTGCTGGACCTGGTTGTAGATACGCCCCATCGCCGCCAGGGCATTGCTACTGCGCTCCTGCTGGCCGCAGAAGCCTGGGCTTTGCCGCGCGGATTGCGCAAAATGGTGCTTGAGATGAGTTCAAAAAACACCCCCGCCATCCGCCTGGCGCTTAAGTCGGGTTTTGAATTTAGTGGTTTTCATGATCGGTATTATGCCAATCAAGACATTGCCCTTTTCTTCAGTCGGCTCCTGCGTTAGTATTGTAAAGACAAGTAAGCCAACAGGTCGGGCATGTTATCTATATTGATTACTTTGAACCAGATTCTGGTTGCCGGCGTTGCCATCACCGCCTTTGCCCTGCTTTTATATGCGCTGGCTTTCAACTTACGTGATCGGGTCGCCCGTTCCTTTGCACTAATTCTGGTTGCGGTTGTGATCATATACACAGCTGAGGCGCTCGCCAGTGTGGCCGCTCAGCCTGCACAGCAAGAACTCTGGCTGCGCGCTCAGTGGGTCGGGATTATCCTGCTACCGGCGTGTTACCTGCACTTCTCGGATGCGCTACTGGAAACCACCGGCAAACCCAGCCGGGGGCGTCGGCGCTTCTTCGTGCGCCTGGCCTACGTCGCTTCGTTAATCTTCCTGCTCCTGCTTCCCACCCCCTGGTTCATTGGCCCCCTGGTCCGCAACGGATTGCCGGCCCCCCACCTCAAACCTACGCCACTGACCGATTTTTTCACCTTTTGCTACGCGCTGGCAATGGGAATTAGCGGCTATAACCTGGTGCGCGCATTTCGGCGCTCCACTACCTCAACGGGCCGACGCCGCATGTTCTACCTGCTGGTAGGATCTATTGCACCTGCGCTCGGCTCGTTTCCGTACTTGCTTTTTGGCTCGGCCCTGGCGGCGCGTCATGTGGGGCTTTTCTGGGTCTTCTCGGTGCTCAACACTTTCCTGGTGGGTGGGCTGGTAGTAGTCATGGCCTATGCGGTCGCCTTCTTCGGTGTGGGTTGGCCTGATCGAACGGTGAAAAGCCGCCTTTTGAAATGGATTCTGCGCGGCCCGGTCACTGCCAGCCTGACCCTGGCTGCCGTCACCATCGTGCGCCGGGCAGGAGAGCAATTTGGCAACCCCTACTCCACCCTGGTGCCCATCACCATGGTCGCCACCATTCTGCTGAGCGAGTACCTGATCACATTATTCTTCCCCCTCCTGGAGCAATGGCTCTTTGACGGAAAAGACAAAAACGACCTGGAACTTCTACGCCGCCTGGAAACGCGCCTGCTAACACGCAATGACCTGCGCCAGTTCCTGGAAGCCCTGCTGGCTGCCATTTGCGATCGCCTGCAGGTGCCGGGGGCTTATGTGGCCGCACTCGACCCTCAAGGCCTGGAACTTTTAGTACAGGTGGGGCAAACCAATCTGGAAAACACCCCCACCGAGGCCTCTCTCAACCAGGTTCTGGCGCAAAACGGCAGTCTGAGTGGACGCTTCCGTTGGGGCCAGGACATGCTGGTGCCCCTACTGGATGAAGATGAAGCGGGCAACCCCCAATTGCTGGGGTTCTTAGGCATCTACAAAGCGGGGGACCTGGAAATGGACAGCGAGCAAGAGCAAGCCCTTGAGACTCTGACTGCTCGCATGGCGCTGGCACTGCAAGATTACCGTCTTCAACGTGAGGTGTTTGAATCCCTACGCACTCTGACCACGCAAACCGAGTTCATACAGCGATTGCGGGCAGTCGGACGCTACCACCAAAATGCCGTGCTTCAGAACATCCCGCCAGAGCCAGCGGACCTGACCCAATGGGTACGCGAGGCGCTATCGCATTACTGGGGAGGTCCCAAGTTAACCCAGAGCCCGCTTCTGCGCCTGAGCGTGGTCCAACGTGCCATTGAGGCTTATGATGGGAATGTCTCCAATGCCCTGCGAGCCGTACTGAAAGAAGCCATCGAAAGAGTGCGACCAGAGGGTGAAAGACGCTTCACAGCCGAGTGGGTGTTGTATAATATTCTCGAGTTAAAATTTGTGCAAGGTAAAAAGGTGCGTGAGGTGGCAGCGCGCCTGGCCATGTCGGAAGCAGATCTTTATCGGAAACAAAAGGTAGCCATTGAAGCGGTTGCCCGTGCTCTCCTGGAAATGGAAGAACAAAACCAGCGTCAATCCCAAATCTCTTAGTTGTGGGGGGAACCCGATCATGCGATCGGTTTTTATTTGTGTTCGTCGGGGAGGAATTTATGGTCACCAAACGTATGGTCTCAACGGCCAGCGCCTCATCACCCGAACCGCTTGATGAAGGGTGGTGGGCATCAGTACTATCCAACGAGGCAGCCATCATGCCAGACTGCCGCATGTATGAGATCCGGCCTATGCTTCAAGCGGATCTAAGCGAAACCGATTGGAAATACGTGCAACAGGTGTTTGAGAATGATGAGGTACTGACCTTGCGTGTCTACGGTTTCAACCGAGGGGGCTTGCTCGTGCAGGGTGAACGTATCCAGGGGTTTGTTCCCATCTCTCATCTGGTGGAAATTAATGGCAATCTCGAAGGGGAAAAGCGGCGCGCCGCTCTCTCAGCCTACTTGAATCGCACCCTGCGCCTAAAGGTGATCGAGTGCGAACCGGCTCAGAATCGCATTGTGCTTTCAGAGCGAGCCGCCCTTGCGGGCGAGGGGCGCCGCCGTGCCCTCTTTGATACCCTCAAAGAAGGTGCCGTGGTTACCGGCCGCGTAACCAACATCACCGATTTCGGCGTCTTCGTAGATTTGGGGGGCGTAGAGGGATTGATACACGTTTCCGAACTCTCTTGGGGACGGGTGCAACACCCCCGCGATATTGTCCAGGTGGGGGATGAAGTGCGGGTTTTGGTTTTGCAGGTCTCTGAAGAGAATGCGCGCATCGCCCTGAGCCTCAAACGGCTGATGCCCAACCCCTGGCTCACGCTGGCGGCCCGTTACAAACCAGGAGACGTTGTCCCCGCCTGGATCACCGCCGTTGCCCCCTACGGGGCTTTCGCCCGCCTGGAGGAAGGTGTGGAAGGTCTAATCCATGTCTCCTCGATGAATCTTCCCACCGACGTGAAATCCCCCAATCACTTTCTCCAGGTAGGACAGGCGGTTCAGGTGCGTATTTTGCACATTGACGTAGATCGCCGCCGCCTGGGTTTGGGTTTTGTGTGCGCTGAATGAGTGTAACTCCTCGCCCACGTCCTGAGTCGCGTCCGGGATCTTCACCCTCCATTCCATCCGAACAGAAACGTTCGGCCTCCTGGCTTGGTAGGCTGGGCAAGGCCATGGCCTACCTGGACCGCTTTGGGCGTGACGCGCTGGGCCTGGGGCTACTTGTCCTGGCCGCGCTCAGCCTGATCGGCATGACCTCTCTCAGTCAGGGCAGCCTCATCACCCCCTGGGGCCTGTTGCTCAAGCGTGGCCTGGGTCTGGGAGGATATGGGCTGGTCCTATTCCTGGCTTATTTAGGGGGATGGGTACTGCGCGGTGGGACAGCCACCGCTCCAGTTAAGTTGCTCAAGCGCATTCTGGCTCTGGAAGGTGCCCTTTTTGCCTGGATGACCTGGCTGTCCATCATGGAAGGGCTGGATTTGGAACGCGCAGAAGCCGGCCTGGATGGCGGAATCATCGGCTGGGGGCTTGGAACTCTCACTGCTCGCGTTCTTCCTGTTCCTCTTAACGCCTTGCTCTGGTTCCTTCTGTGGATCGGATTGGCTTTGATAGGACTAGGATTGTGGAAGCGGGCCACCACGGCCTTCAAAGCCTGGGTAGAGCGCGAGCGGGGGCGTCCAACCCAAGCCACTGCACTTTCTGAAAAACCAGCCTCCCCGCCCACGGAAAGGGTTTCCCCCTCCCCTTCATCGGGCGCTGAGGGGATTCCGGTGGCCATTGTCAGCACCACCCGTGATCCGCGTTTGCCACCATTAAGTCTGCTGACCCAGGAGGAAACCAACGGGATTGATGAAGAGCGCATTCTGGCAGTGGCACATAAAATCGAGCAGACGCTGGCGGAGTTCGGCATCCCCGCCCAGGTGGTGGGCTACCGGCGCGGCCCAACCGTGACCCAGTTTGCTGTTGAGCCGGGTTACATTGAGCGCCCTGGACCAGATGGCCAACCCATGCGTCAGAAGGTGCGCGTCTCGCAAATTTCTGCCCTGAGCCGCGACCTGGCCCTGGCGCTGGCCGCCGAACGCTTGCGCATCGAAGCCCCGGTGCCCGGCCGCTCTTACGTGGGTATTGAGGTACCCAATACAACCACAACCCCGGTACGCCTCCGCCCCATTCTTGAATCCGAAGCCTTCCAACGCCTGCGCTCTCCCTTGGCACTGGCCCTGGGCCGAGATGTCTCCGGACAGCCTGTTGTGGCCGACCTGGAGCGCATGCCGCATTTGCTGATCGCCGGTACCACCGGTTCGGGAAAATCTGTCTGTCTGGCCAGCCTGATCACCTGCCTGGTAATGAACAACACCCCTGAACAGCTCCGCCTGGCAATCATGGACCCCAAAATGGTGGAACTGGCACGCTTCGACGGCTTGCCCCACATCCTGGGACGAGTTGAAACCGAAATCGAGCGCATGCTGGCCGTGCTGCGCTGGGCGCTGAACGAGATGGACCAGCGTTACCGCCTGTTTGAAGCCGCCCGCGCCCGTGATTTGAACGCCTACAACGCTAAACAGACGCGCAAGAATCAACCCGGGTTACCTCGCATCGTCATCATCATTGACGAACTGGCCGATCTGATGATGTCGGCGCCCGACCAGACGGAGCACAGCCTGGTGCGCCTGGCCCAGCTGGCCCGCGCCACGGGCATCCACCTGGTGATTGCCACACAGCGCCCCAGCACCGATGTACTGACCGGACTGATCAAAGCCAACTTTCCGGCGCGCATCGCCTTCGCCGTTGCCTCCTCGGTTGATTCGCGCGTGATCCTGGATGCTAACGGGGCCGAAGCCCTGTTAGGGCGCGGAGACATGCTGTTCCTGAACCCGGAGGTAGGTAGTCCCATCCGCGCTCAGGGGGTCATCCTCAAGGATTCGGAGATCAACCGCGTAGTGGCCTACTGGCATCGTCTGGCAGGTGAACCCGAAGAAGCCCCCTGGGAGGCCCTCTTGCAGGAAGAGGAAAACGAGGATGACGACTTGCTGGAGCAGGCCATTGCGCTGGTGCGGCGCACCCAGCGCGCCAGTGCCTCACTTCTGCAGCGCCGCCTGCGCATTGGCTATCCCCGGGCAGCGCGGCTTCTGGACGAACTGGAGGCCATGGGAATTGTCGGGCCGGCCCAAGGTGGCGGGCGGGAACGCGAAGTCCTGATACCACCGGAAGATGAAGATCAGGATGCCGATACCGGCGAAGAAACCTCTGGATTGCCGGGCCATTCCTGAAACTCAAACTTGACTTTTTCTCTCCGCTGGGATAGCATTCGGGACATCACCGCCTGGCAGGAAGGAGATGTCATGGTGTCCCCTAAGGCTTCCGAGAATCCCCCCCAAACACTGACGGCTCTTTTACGCCAACGCTTCAAACCCCTCCTGGAGCGCCTGGCACGTGGACTAGCCCACCTGGGTGTGACACCTAACATGGTCACCTTGTTGGGGCTGGCCGGGAACGTGTTGGCTGCCCTTTGGTTGGCTCAAGGCCGAATAACCTGGGCGGGTTGGCTGTTGCTCTTCATCTGGCCGCTGGACGCGCTGGATGGAGCATTAGCACGCCTGCGGGGGGCCCCCACCCCCTTCGGCGGCGTTCTAGATTCGGTGACAGACCGTTATGCCGAATTACTTGTTTGGGGCGGCTTGTTGGTTTATTATTTGAATCAAGCAAACCCCACCGCCATTCTCCTGATTTACCTTGCAGCCGGCGGTTCCCTCATGGTGTCTTACACCAAAGCGCGCGGTGAAGCCCAAGGGTTTCGAGTCGAGGGCGGACTGCTAACGCGGGTAGAACGCTTTTTGATCCTGGTGCCATGCCTCCTCCTCAATCGCCCCCTCATCGCCATGTGGGTCATCGCGATCCTGGCCAATTTCACCGCCCTTCAGCGTTTGTGGATCGTATTTCGCCAGGCTTCAAGTCTCCTCTCTGTCAACCCCACTACTTCCTCTCAGGAGTGAACCCCAATGCCTTCCGGTTTTAATATTGGCCCGATCACCGTTCGCTTTTACGGACTCTTGATTGTTGGGGGTGCCATGCTGGCCACCTGGTTGGCCAGTCGGCGTGCCCGTCGCTACGGAGAAAATCCTGATGCCGCGTGGGATATGCTGTTTTGGGTGTTCATTGCGGGGGTCATCGGTGCCCGTCTGTGGCACATCCTGACCCCCCCTGCCTCCCTGGTCAAACAAGGCATCACAACCTGGTACTACCTGACCCATCCGCTAGACACCATCGCTATCTGGCATGGCGGCCTGGGAATTCCCGGGGCGGTAATCGGCGGAGTTGTGGCGCTCTATCTCTATACCCGGAAACACGGCATGTCTTTTGCCACGTGGACGGACATTATCGCCCCCTGCCTGGCGCTGGCTCAGATCATCGGGCGCTTCGGCAATTTTTTCAACCAGGAACTCTACGGCATGCCCACACAACTGCCTTGGGCCATTTACATTGATCCAGCCCATCGCTTGCCTGAATTCATGGATCAGGCCTACTATCACCCACTCTTCGCCTATGAGGGTTTGTGGAACCTGATGAACATTGCCGTCATCCTGTGGGTGGAGCGTCGCTTCTCCACCCAACGCAAACCCGGTGATTTATTCCTGGTATATTTGATCATCTACCCCATTGGGCGCTTCTTGCTTGAATTTTTGCGCCTCGACCCTTCACCTGTCGCAGGGCTGAATATCAACCAGACCCTAATGGCAGTGGTTGCCCTGGCAGCGGCCCTGGCTTTATTCCTTCGCCATCGCCCGCAGGCAAAATCTTCCCAACCGACGGCTTGAGCCACCAGGAGCAGGGGGAATGATACAAACCGAGGATTTGAGCAAAGCATTCGGGGAGTTCATCGCCGTGGATGGCGTTAATCTCCGCGTCGAAACGGGCGAGGTGCTGGCCCTGCTAGGCCCTAACGGCGCCGGCAAGACTACTACAGTGCGCCTGCTGACCTCGGTGTTGCGCCCCACGCGCGGCCGCGCATGGGTGGCCGGTTTCGACGTGATTCAGCACCCTCAAAAAGTGCGCGCCAAGGTGGGGGTGTTAACCGAGCACCATGGACTTTATGCACGAATGAGCGGGGAAGAATACCTGTTATTCTTTGCCGAACTCTATGGCCTGAAGGGAGAAAGCGGCCGCCGGCGCGTACACACCCTACTGGAACAATTTGGGTTGGGTGAAGCCGCCCGCCGTCGCATCGGCGAGTACTCCAAGGGCATGCGTCAGAAACTGGCCCTGGTGCGTGCTCTCCTCCATTCACCCCCGGTCCTGCTACTGGACGAGCCCACCTCAGCCATGGACCCCGAAAACGCACGCATTGTGCGCGAAACCATTCGCGGTTTACGCAAAGCCCAGCATTCCATCATCCTCTGCACACACAACCTGACCGAGGCAGAAGCATTAGCAGACCGCATTGCCATCATTCGCCGCGGCCGCATCCTTTTCAACGACACCCCCGAGGCACTTAAGCGCCATCTGCTGGGGGCCCCCCTGTATGAGATCCGATTTGCTCAACCCTGGGACGATCCTCTTCCCACCCTGCCACCCGGCGTTGAGGTAGTTGGCCGCGGGTCTGACTGGATTCATTTTCGAATTGAAGAGCCACATCGGACCAACCCCCTTCTCCTGGGTGCGTTGACCGCAGCGAACATGCCCCTCCTCACTTTCAGCGAGTTACCGCGCAGCCTGGAAGAAGCCTATCTGCGTGCTATGGCAATGGAGGAGCCCCATGCCATGGCGTGAAGCCTTGCAACCTGTCTGGATCATCGCCCGGCGAGAGATTCGCGATCAATTTCGCGACTGGCGCATTCTAGCGCCTATTCTCTTTCTCACGGCGTTCTTTCCTTTCCTGATGAACTTCTTCGCCCAGCAAATGCTCAACTTTGTCCGCCAGTATGGCGCCGAACTGGTTGGCGAACGCATGGTGCCCTTCTTAATGCTTGTGGTAGGATTCTTCCCCATTTCCATCTCACTGGTGATCGCCCTAGAAAGTTTCGTGGGCGAGAAGGAGCGCGGGAGCATCGAACCCCTGCTCAGCACCCCCCTTGAGGACTGGCAACTATATACCGGCAAGTTACTTTCCTCGATGGTGCTACCCTTGATGGCCGCCTTCCTGGGGATGGGAGTATACACGCTGGGTCTGGCGCTCAATCGAGTGACTTTACCACCTGCGGAGGTGGTGCTTCAGGTATTCAGTCTGACCTTCTTCCACGCCCTGGTCATGGTCAGCGGGGCAGTGGTAGCGTCCAGTCAAGCCACCTCGGTACGTGCCGCCAACCTGCTGGCCAGTTTTATTGTGATCCCCATGGCCTTGCTCATCCAGGGAGAAACTGCCATCATGTTCTGGGGGCGACAGAACACAATCTTGTGGTGGGCTGTGTTCGGTCTTCTGGTGCTGGCAATCTTGCTGGTGCGGGTGGGCCTGGCCCATTTCCAACGCGAAGAACTCCTGGGGCGTGAATTGGATACCCTGGATCTGGCCTGGGGCTGGCGGACCTTTGTGCGGCACTTCCGCGGTGAGGCTCGCAGTGTGCTTTCCTGGTACCGGGCAGAAATCCCACGCACCCTGGCAGAGATGCGCTGGACACTGCTGATAGCCGCAGTGCTGGCGCTGGTTGGTCTGGGCCTGGGTGCTCACTTAGCCCATCGCTTCCCCCTGCAACTCGATCTCAACCAAACTCAGGTGAATCAGCGCCTTTCACAATGGACCACCCTCTGGCCGATGGGATCACCCAGCACATTTACCGCGATCCTCGGTCAAAATCTGCGCGCGCTATTCCTGGGGCTGATCCTGGGTAGTTTTTCATTTGGTGTGTTGGGCGTGCTTCCCATGCTGGCTACCATGGGCATAGTCGGCTTCTTAATCCAGGCACTGAGCAATAACGGCTTTGCACCCTCATTATTTATTGCTGGAGCCATCCTCCCCCATGGCCTTTTTGAGGTGCCAGCGCTGTGGTTAGCCACCACAGCTACCCTGGAAATTGGCCTGGGGATGATCACCCCCCAGCGCGGTAAAACATTCAGCGAGGCTCTGTTGGCCGGCATTGCCCGGTGGTTTAAAATCATGCTGGGTGTGGTCATCCCGCTCCTGGTGCTGGCGGCCCTTATTGAAACCTGGATCACCCCCCAAATTGCCCGCTACCTGCTTTTCCGCTAAACTCCAATAGGAGCAACACCCAAGCAAATCGAGAAGGAGAATTGACTCATGGGACGCATTGTAATCCTGGGTTCGGCTTACGCGATTGCCGATGAACATCGCGAAAATACTCACCTGGCAATCGTTGAAGAGGATCAGATTCTGTTGATTGATGCCCCCGGCAGCCCCGTTGCTCGCTTAATGCGCGCGGGTCTCTCCTGGCGTCACATTAACAGCCTGATCATCACGCACTTTCACCCGGATCATGTGTCTGGGGTGCCCTTGCTGCTGATGGATTTATGGCTCCTCGGGCGGCAGGATCCCCTCAAGGTTTACGGACCGGCTCACGCGATGGAACGCCTGCAAGCCATGATGGACCTTTATGAGTGGGAGAAATGGCCGGGTTTCTATCCGGTGGAATATATCCATGTGCCCGAAGAGGCCATGACTTGTTTCATTCACACTCCCCTCTGGCGGGTTTATGCGGCCCCGGTTAAGCATTTCCTGCCCACCCTGGGGCTGCGCATCGAACTGGCAAACGGGAGCCTTGCCTACTCCAGCGATACAGAGCCCTGCGAGAACGTGATCCGCCTGGCTCAGGGAGTCAATGTCCTCCTGCACGAAGCCACCGGTGAGGGGCCCGGTCACACCTCTCCTGAACAGGCCGGGCACATCGCCGCTCAAGCGCAGGTTGGGGCGCTCTACCTTATCCACACCCCCCCTCTAACCCAGCCCGAAGCCTGGGTAGCACGCGCACGTAAGGCCTTTACCGGCCCAGTCTCACTGGCACGCGATTTAATGCAAATTATGGTGTGATGGGGCTACCAGCCGGAGAGAAATGGAGCCCATTCAGCATATTCGCTGAGATGGCGCCCAAAGATGTAGAGTGCCGTGTTGGGCGGCTCGGTCGGTTGGCGTAAAAGGGTCATACCCGCCTCAGCCAGAGTGCGCCCGCCCTTGCGATGATTACAAGCCGCACACGCTGTGACAACATTGGTCCAGGTATGCTGTCCCCCCATGTGACGGGGGACCACATGATCTACCGTGAGATCATTCGTGCGCCGACCGCAATACTGACAGGTGTAATTATCCCGCCGGAAGACTTCACGCCGAGTCAGTTTAACTTTAGGGCGGGGACGGTGCACCATGTGCTGCAACCGGATGATGGAAGGACGTGGGAAAACTCGATTAACCGTGTGAATCTCCCCGCGGCCGTTCAACACCAGCGTTGCCCGGTTCGTCAATATCAACCCGATAGCACGCTGAAGGTTGCACACGTTGATAGGCTCAAAATTGGCATTTAAAACCAGAACACTCTCAGACATCGCTCAAATCGCAGGCGCGAAAGAATTACGCCTTCATTATAGCACGCAAGATTTAAGAAGGGCAGGCGTACAAAGCGGTCATGCAAACGCTTTCTGTTCAGGGCTTTGTTATTGGCGTGTGGTAAAATGTAACACGTATGGCTGTTTCTCCCGAATCGGTACGTGAACAACCGCCAAACATAATGGCGGCTTTTATTGCTGGCTTCAATACGGTAGCCAGTCATCTTTATTTGATTCTGCTCCCGGTAGGTGTGGATCTGCTCTTATGGTTTGCCCCTAGATTGAGAGTAGAACAGATCTTTACACCTGCCATTCGGGCTATGATTGCCTCTCTTGAGCACTATGGCAACCCACCTTCATCAATTCCGTTTGCAGAAGCCTGGGAAGCCTTGCTGAAAGAGACCAACGTCATGGGATTGCTCAGAACATTTCCCATCGGGGTTCCCAGTTTGTTCGGCGGCCTTTCGGATAACCTTACTCCATTGGGAATGGCCCGTAATCTGCAAATCACAAGCCTGGGAGAACTGCTCAGCGTAGGGGTTTTGCTCCTGGCATTGGGCTTTGTGCTGGGCTGCCTGTACTTCGCCTTGCTGGCCAATGCAACAGCAGAAGCACCTCATCTTGAACTCACGCGTTTCATCGGTCATCAGGTGCCCTCGGCGTTGGGATTTTCCATCCTTTTTTACATTCTCCTGGCCATTTTGAGTGTGCCCGCCTTTTTACTGGTCGGATTGGTCGCGTGGCTCTTGCCTGGTTTAGGAAATGTGGCTTTCTTCGTAGGCGCACTGCTCATCATCATGATCTTGTTTCCTCTGGTCTTTACGCCCCACGGAATTTTTGCCCTGGACCTTAACCCCATCCAGGCCGCCCTTAAGAGCATGGTGTTAGTTCAACCTTTCCTGCCCGGTCTGCCCATCTTCATTCTGATGGCGCTGATCTTAGGACAGGGACTGGATCTGCTCTGGCGCTCCGCACCAACTGATTCCTGGCTAACCCTTGTGGGCATTCTAGGCCATGCTTTTATCTATTCTGCCATCCTGGCAGCCAGTTTCGTCTATTATCGTCGCGGTATCCAGTGGATGCAATTTTTAGTTCAACGCACGGCCGCTAATATTGCCGCTAAAAGCCAATGAAGCGGCTGGTGTCGTGTAAGTGATTTGGAGGTAATTGTGGCGCAGATGAACGCAACAACGAGTTACGGAGCAAAGGACATTCAAGTTCTGGAAGGGCTTGAGGCAGTCCGCCGCCGTCCCGGCATGTACGTGGGTGGCACGGACCTTAAGGCCCTCCACCACCTCGTGTATGAGGTCGTGGATAATTCCATTGATGAGGCTCTTGCGGGGGCATGTAATCGCATCATCGTCACCATCCACCCCGATAGCAGTGTCACCGTCGAAGATAATGGACGCGGTATCCCGGTGGATATCCACCCCGAGAAGAAAAAGTCCGCTTTAGAGGTGGTCATGACCACCCTGCACGCGGGTGGAAAGTTTGGACATTCCAGTTACAAGGTTTCGGGTGGGTTGCACGGAGTCGGCGTTTCGGCGGTAAATGCCCTTTCCGAATGGTGCGAGGTGCGGGTCAAGCGTGAGGGGAAGATCCATTTCCAGCGCTATGAGCGGGGCATACCGCTTGAGCCGGTCAAAGTCATCGGCACTTGCGATCCGGAAGATACTGGCACCATCACCACTTTCAAATTTGACCGTGAAATCTTTAAAGGGGACCTGGACTACAGGTTCGAAACCCTGGTGCAACGCTTCCGAGAGATGGCCTTTGTCACCCGCAAAGTTGAAATTCGCCTGGTAGACGAACGCACCCAGCGAGAGATGACCTTCTACTTTGAAGGCGGGATCATCTCCTTCGTGCGCTACCTCAACCGCAACCGCGAAATACTCCACCCGGTTTTTTACGTGGAGAAGGAGGTGGAGAATATTGGTATTGAGGTGGCCATCCAGTACACGGACGCTTACGCCGAGTCGGTGTACTCCTTTGCCAATACTATTAACACCATTGACGGAGGTACCCACCTCACCGGGCTGCGCACAGCAGTGACACGGGTGCTCAACGATTATGCCCGCCGCAATGGACTGCTCAAGGACTCCGATCCCAACTTCACCGGCGATGATACCCGTGAGGGCATGACCGCCATTGTCAGCATCAAGCACCCTGACCCGCAGTTTGAAAGCCAGACTAAGGTCAAACTGATGAACCCTGAGGTGCAGACTTACGTCCAGCAAGTGGTGGGCGAGGCGCTCGCGGTCTTTTTGGAGGAAAACCCGGCCGCTGCCAAAGCCATCATCCAGAAATGTCTGACCTCAGCGCGAGCCCGCGATGCTGCTCGCAAGGCTCGGGATTTAGTAATTCGCAAATCAGCCCTGGAAAGCCTGACCCTGCCCGGCAAGTTGGCCGATTGCTCTGAACGCGATCCGCAGAAAACCGAGTTGTTCATTGTGGAGGGTGATAGTGCGGGTGGTTCTGCCAAACAAGGGCGCGACCGCCATTTTCAGGCTATCCTACCGCTGCGCGGCAAAATTCTTAACACGGAACGAGCCCGTCTGGACAAAATCCTCTCAAACAACGAAGTAAAGGCTTTAGTTTCAGCCCTTGGCACCGGGATTGGCGAATCCTTTGACCTTAACAATCTGCGTTACGGGCGGGTCATCGTGATGACAGATGCCGATGTGGATGGCAGTCACATTCGCACATTGTTGCTAACTTTCTTCTTCCGCTATATGCAACCCCTTATTGAGAATGGGCATTTGTTTATTGCCCAGCCACCGCTCTACCGAATCGCCTACAAGGACATCGTACGGTATGCCTACACCGAGGCACAAAAAGAGCAAATCTTGAAAGAATTGGGAATTTCGGCAGAAAAGGCTTCTATCCAGCGCTACAAGGGATTAGGGGAAATGAACCCTCAGCAATTGTGGGAAACCACGATGAATCCCCAGAACCGCACCCTCATGATGGTAACGATCGAGGATGCGGCAGCAGCCGATCGCACATTTGACATGCTGATGGGCGAAGCCGTGCCTCCGCGCACCCGCTTCATCCAGACCCACGCCCGCCTGGTTAAAAATCTG
>FWWL01002627.1_pt1 | contig 36027 bp, 32 predicted proteins | sample 2228331 | NCBI WGS metagenome assembly FWWL01 (sample SAMEA103939775, study PRJEB20133) | metagenome
TCTTTGAAAGACCCCTCTCCCTCATAAGGACAGGGGACAAGACCATGGATGTGGAAGAAAACACATCCCTTTTTACCAGGATTATAGAAGACTATGTGAGGAAATACCCAGAGCAATGGTTTTGGTTTCACAGGCGATGGAAGGCAAGGATTGCCTTGCCCCTTGAGATGGGACATGTTTAGGGAGCTCACCGAGGCAAAAAGGATAATGATAAGGATCCCCAACTGGATAGGGGATGTGGTAATGAGCCTCCCGGCCTTGGATTCCCTTATTACAAGCCTTACCCCCAGAGAATTTTTTGTGGTGGGTAGGCCACATACCCTGGAAATTGTCTTAGAAGGAAGGCCTGGCCTAAAACCAGTGCCATACCCATCCCAGGGCTCCATAAGGGACATTTTCTATAAGGCCACACTAATATCATCCTTAAGAAGGCTTAATATCCGTGTGGCAATACTCTTTCAAAACGCCTTTGATGCAGCAATGATAAGCCTTTTGGCAGGGATCCCCTACAGGATGGGCTTTGACACAGACTCAAGATCCTTCTTGCTCACCCATCCAGTGACACTTACCCCCTCCACACTGGAGCTCCACCATGTGGATTACTACCTGACCCTTATAAGAGAATTGGGTATTGAGGCCTTATCCCAGACCCCTACCCTACATTTGGACGAAAAAACAATAAATTTAGGCAAAGAGATACTCAATTTAGTTGGCATCAAAAAAGGATCCCTGGTCTTTGCCATTGCCCCTGGTGCTGCCTACGGGCCTGCCAAGACATGGCCCTTGGAAAACTTTAGGGAGATCTCCACCTGGCTTAATACTGAATTGGGTGCCCATGTCATTGTACTTGGTGGCCCCATGGAAACAGAATTGGGTAGAGCCATATCAGAAGGATCTAAAATGATCTTGAACCTGTGCGGAAAGACCAGCCTCAAAGAAGTAATGGGGCTTCTAAGCCTGTGTCGTGGCCTTATATGTAACGACTCTGGCCTCATGCACCTGGCCGCAGGCATTATGGTGCCATTGGTTGCCATCTTTGTCTCCACTGACCCAGCAAAGACAGGTCCCCTTTCACCGGCAAAGAGGGTTTTGACGGCAGAGATTAGTTGCAGCCCGTGCTTTAGAAAGACCTGTACCCATGGCACCTATCAATGCCAAAAAGAGATCACAACAGGGATGGTTAAGGCTGCCTTACTAGAACTGCTGGAGGAAACCCATGAAAAAGAAGGCCATATTTCTAGACAGAGATGGGACCATTAACGAGGAGATGGGTTATATAAACCACCTTTCCAGATTCAGGATCTTTCCCAATTCCTTTCATGCCATAAGGCTCATAAACAGGGCCAATTATCTGGCCTTGATAGTAACCAATCAATCAGGGGCAGCAAGGGGTTATACCCCTGTGGATTTTGTGGAAGAGGTCCATGCCTATCTCACTAAGGAGATGGCAAAGAATGGGGCAAGGATTGATGACATATTCGTATGCATGCACAGAAAGGACTCAAAGATACCTGAGTTAAGGGTGGACTGCAATTGTAGGAAGCCAAAGACAGGTCTAATTGAACAGGCCTTGGCCAAATACGATATTGACCTCAAAGGCTCCTATGTCATTGGAGACAGGCTTGTGGACATAGAAATGGGCAAGAAAATGGGCCTTAAGACAATCCTGGTAAAGACTGGTTATGGGCTGGGAGAGATCCAGTTCTTATTACCTGAATCAGAAATAAAACCTGACTTTATTGCCCAGGACATCCTTGAGGCAGTAAGATTTGCTATCTCCCATTAGATAATTCCCTTGAAGGTACTCATAATCAAACTAAGTGCCATAGGGGATGTGATTCATACCATCCCCTTCCTTGAGACCTTAAAACTCAATTTCCCGGATTGGATCATACACTGGGTGGTGGAAGAGGCATCCTTTCCCCTAATTGAAACACATCCCATGCTGGAGAAGATTATGGTCCTTGAAAGGAGAAAATGGCAGAGGCTCAGGGAATTGAAAAGGATGAGGGAGTTTCTCCAGAACCTAAGAAAAGAGCCATATGACCTGGTAATAGACCTACAGGGACTGTTAAAAAGCGGGGTAATATGTGGCCTTGCCAGGGCGGAGAGGAAGATAGGCCCAAGCTTTGTTAGGGAGTGCGCCCACATATTTTACACAGAACCCCCAATACTCTTAGATATGGAGAAGCATGCCTTGGAAAGGACCCTGGATCTGGCCTATAAACTGGGGCTTAGTCCTGTTAAATGGTCGGGGAAAATATATGTCCCAGGATGTGAGAGGGACAGAGTGCTCCTTTTTCTCCAAGGCAATAAGATTAGACCAAAACAATATGTGTGCATAAATCCCATGGCCAAGGGAAGCTCCAAGCTCTGGATCTTGGAGAGGTTTAGCAAGGTAGCAGATAGGATAATAAAGGAGATGGGTTTGCCCGTTATATTTACCGGATCCCAAGAGGACAGGCCTTTTATAAGGGGCATTCTGGACCAGATGGAAACAAGGGCCTTGAACCTGGCAGGGAATACCACCTTAAGGGAACTGGCTATATTGTATGAATACTCCAGCCTTCTTTTGTGCACAGATACAGGACCAATGCACCTTGCAGCAGCCATGGGGTGCCCTGTGTGCGCCATATTTGGTCCCACATCCCCCCTTAGAACAGGCCCCTATGGCCAAGGCCATAAGATTATTACAGCCAATGTGCCCTGTAGGCCTTGCTTTAAAAGGGCATGTAATGATATGGTGTGCATGTCAAAGATTTCGGTGGACGATGTATATAATGGTATTGTTGAAATCTTGAACAGGAGGCTATCATGATAGACAAAAGGCTTCTGGATATCCTTGCATGCCCTCAATGCAAGGGGGATGTACTCTTGGATGAGTTAAACAAAGGATTAGTCTGCCTAAATTGCAAACTCCTCTATGAGATAAAAGACGGCATACCAGTGATGTTGATTAATGAGGCAAGGCACATTAATGATAAAGAGATAGAAGAAATAAGAAAAAGGACCTGTTCAAGCTGACCTTACTGTTAATATTTTAGCATTGTAAAATTACCTTAACCTTATCACCAATCCTGACCTTGCCACCTTTTAATACCCTTGCAAAAATGCCTTCCCTTGGCATTATACAGTCACCTGCCAGATAGAATATCTGGCATCTTTGGTGACATTCTTTCCCAATCTGGCTTACCTCACACAGTATCTCTCCAATCTGAATTCTGGTACCCAGTGGTAAAGATAATAAGTCAATCCCTTGTACTGTTATGTTCTCAGCAAAGTCTCCAGGATTTATTTGGAGTCCTTTCGCCCTCATTTTTTCTATACTTTCCAATGCAAGCAGGCTTATCTGCCTATGCCATGTGGGTGATGCATGGGCATCTCCCAAGATCCCATGGTTTTCCAATATAGAAACCTCCTCTACCGGTCTCTTTTTAACCCCCTTTTCTTTGGCTATGTTTAAAGAGACTACCTTTCCTTCCATAAACTACCTCCTTTTATCCACCAAAGTTATTAGGACAAAATAGCAAGCTCTTATTTGCATATACCCCATATTACCTCATTTAAGTGCCGTTATCTCTGCCGCTTTTCTTTTTATCACAATACCTATTTTACCCCCAATTTAATAGCTTTTGTAACAATAGAAAACAAATAAAAGATCACGTTTGGGCCTTCAAGACATATTTGATAATTGACAATAAAGCCTCACAGACCATATAAATTTAATAATTGCTGCCCATGGAGGATTTAGATGGATCCCAAATCAAACCTGGATCTCAAGGAACCTGCCCAAGGAGAAGCAAGGCCTTCAGTAACAGCCCGGCTCAAGGACTGGAAGATGGGCCTTGTGGGAATAGGGCTGTTTTTTTTCCTAGTGCTCCTGATAATGGTCCTTGAAAGTAGAAAACCTCCAATTATTGAGGCCATAGAATACAGAAAGGACATTAAAGGTAGTGCCTTTATCAATGCCAACCTTGCCCTCATTGAGAATATGAGGAAGGACTGGTTACCCAATGACAAGTTTTGGCCCACTGTGTTCTTGGACAATAAGCCCAATTTCCAGTTGGGCCAGCTGGAGGTGGTGAGATACAATCTAAGGGTGTTGAGGGACAGGCTCACCCGTATGAGGAGCACAGATAAGCTGGATCCCAATGCGGAAAAGGCCTTTAGTGCCATCTCCAATGATCCAAAAAAATGGTGGTTTCCCTCTGCTGAGAGCAAATGGAAAGAGGCTGGCTCTTACTTGAGGGCATACCTAAAGGGCTTAGAGGAGGGGACCTCTTACTTTTATCCCAGGGCAGATAATCTAGCAGAGCTCTTTCAGGACCTGAGCTCCCTCATGGGCGGAGTAAACACCAGGCTTCTCAATGCAATAAAGGAAGAAGAGCCCACTAAGACATTGGAAGAGGAAAATAAAGACACCGAGCCCAAGGAAGAGATAGATATCCCCTGGCACCAGGTGGATGACAATTTCTACTATGCCCAGGGCATTTCCCATGCCCTCTACGCCACAATGCTTGCCATCAAGATTGACTTCATGGATGTCCTTATAAAAAAGAACTGTATGAAGTTATTAGACGGGATCTTGGACGATCTTAGAAAATGTTACTTTGAGCCCCTTATAATATTCAATGGCAGCAGGGATAGCATATTTGCCAACCATTCTTTGAATCTTAGCAGTGTATTTTCTGATGCCAGGCAGAAAATGGAGCACATAGTAATAACCTTAACAAGGGGTTAATTCCTTGCACGAGATGAGCATAGCCCAGGGCCTTGTAGATATACTACAAGAAGAAATGCAAAAAGTAGGGGCTAAATCCCTTTTAAGTGTCAAACTGCAAATTGGAAAACTATCAATGATTGTTCCCCATGCATTGGAGTTTTGTTTTAATATACTTGTAGAGGACACAAACATGAAAGGTGCCCACCTTGAATTTGAGGAGATACCTCTTAAAGGTCTATGCAAAGATTGTGGCAATACTTTTGAATCCCAGGACCATGTCTTTGAATGCCCTTTCTGTAATGGCCCAAATATAGAGATAACTGATGGCCAAGGCATATATATACTGGAAATGGAAGTTCAATGAGCATGGAGATGCCCTTTTACAAAAACCAGTGTTTCCTTACATCATATCCACTGGTTTTTCTGGGCATTACAAAAAATCCCCCAATCTGAAAATTAACTTATCTTTACCAATGAAAGATAGGAGTGGACCATGAAGGTACCAGTTATAAGAAATGTAATGGAGGCAAATGAAAGGATTGCACAGGATAACAAGAGGTTATTTGACAGCCACAAGGTCTTTGTCCTCAATCTCATGAGTGCCCCTGGAGCTGGTAAGACAAGCCTCCTTGAGCGGACTATCCCCCTTTTAAGGCAAAGCCTCAAAATAGGGGTAATAGAGGGAGATATCCAGACCTCCAGGGACGCAGAGAGGATAGCTGCCCATGGGATCCCTGTGGTTCAGATCAATACCAATGGCGCATGTCACTTAGATGGCGCAATGATAAGGGAGACCCTCTCACATTTTGACCTCCCTTCCCTGGACCTCTTGGTGGTGGAGAATGTGGGCAACCTTGTATGCCCTGCAGAGTTTAATCTGGGTGAGGACATGAAGGTGATGTTGCTCTCTGTTACCGAAGGGGAGGACAAGCCCCAGAAGTATCCCCTCATGTTCAGGGAGAGTAAGGCCCTGATCCTGAACAAGATAGATCTAGTCCCCTACTTGGATATAGACATGAATCTGCTCAAAGAAGAGGCCATGAAGGTGAACCCCGGACTTTTATTATTTGAGGTCTCCTGTAAGACTGGTGAAGGGATCCAGAATTGGTGCCAATTCTTGGAACAAAAGGTGAGGGAAAAGAAAGGCAAATAGCAGGCAGGGTTTTTATTGTGAAGAGAATCAGGGCCACTATCAAAGGGATTGTACAGGGGGTGGGTTTCAGGCCCTTTGTATATAACCTGGCAGTCTCAAGGCAACTTAAGGGCTATGTAAAAAACACAGGGGAAGGAGTGCTCCTTGAGGTCCAGGGAGAAGATCCTGATGTGGAGGACTTTTTTTCGGCCATAAAGAGGTCCCACCCACCCCTTGCAATGATAACGGAGGTGATCTTAAAAGAGCTACCCATAGATCATTTAGAGTCCTTTGAGGTATTGGGTAGTCAAGAGACCCCCTTAAAAGAGGCCTTGATCTCCCCTGATGTATCCATATGTGATGATTGCAAAAGGGAGTTATTAGACCCTAAGGACAGAAGGTTTGGTTATGCCTTTATAAATTGCACCAATTGTGGGCCTAGATTCAGCATAATCATGGACATACCCTATGACAGGGCCAATACTACCATGGCCAGCTTTCAGATGTGCCCTGAGTGCTCATATGAATACCATAATCCCATGGACAGAAGGTTCCATGCCCAGCCCAATGCCTGTTTTACATGTGGTCCAAGGCTCTGGTTATTGGATAAAGATGGTATGGAAATTAAGACAGAGGACCCCATATCCCTTGCTGCAATATTCCTTTCCCAAGGCCTTGTGTTGGCTGTTAAGGGCATAGGAGGATTTCACCTGGCAGTGAATGCCATGGACCCTTTGGCAGTGAGGAGGCTTAGGGAAAGAAAGCGCAGGGAAGAAAAGCCCCTTGCAATAATGGTCAAAGATTTAGATACCTTGAGAAGGATGGCCTTATTTAGCAGAAAGGAAAGGTATCTGTTGCAATCAAAGGAGAGGCCCATTGTCCTGGTAAGAAAAAGGAAGGGAAGCAATGTGGCCGAGGAGGTTGCCCCAGGTCACAAGTTCCTGGGGGTGATGCTGCCCTATACCCCCATTCATGTTCTATTGATGAATGGACCCTTTGAGGCCTTGGTCATGACCAGTGGAAACCTGAGTGAAGAGCCCATTGTGAAGGACAATCTGGAGGCCTTAAAGAGGCTGAGGGGTATTGCAGATTATTTCCTTGTCCACAATAGGGACATCCATCAACGTTGTGATGACTCTGTGATAAAGGTGGTGAGGGGTAAGGCAAGGGCCATCAGAAGGTCCAGGGGCTTTGTGCCCATGGCCATATTCCTTGAGAATCACTTTAAGGATATGCCCTCTACTTTGGCAGTGGGCGCAGAGCTCAAAAATACTATTTGCCTTACTAAACAGAACATGGCCTTCCTAAGCCAGCACATTGGAGACCTTGAAAACTGGGAGACATACGAGCACTTCATAGCCACCATTGAGCACCTCAAAAAGATCCTGGATATAAATCCCAGGGTCCTGGCCCATGACCTCCATCCAGACTACATGTCCACCATGTATGCAATGGAGGCCCAAGGGATACAGAAGATCCCTGTTCAACACCATCACGCCCATATAGTGAGCTGCATGGCAGAGAATGGCGAAAGAGGCCCTGTAATAGGCCTTGCCATGGATGGTACAGGGTTTGGCCAGGATGGCACCATTTGGGGCGGTGAAGTACTTTTATCCTGGATTGATGGGTATGAAAGGCTTGGCCACTTGGAACCTTGCTGGATACCCGGGGGGGACGCAGGGGTTAAAAACCCCTGGCGTATGGCCCTTTCCCTCCTCCAGAGAAGTTATGGGGAAAAGGCCATGGAAGTGGCCTTGGAGTTGATGGGTGGTCTTGACCCAGGTGAGATAAGAATGGTCTTGGAGGCCATTTCCAAGAGGATAAATTCCCTATTGACCACAAGCCTTGGAAGGCTCTTTGACGGCGTGGCTTCCCTCCTGGGGATCAGGCATAAGAACTATTACGAGGGACAGGCTGCCATGGAGCTGGAAATGGCACAGGCACCTGTGAGGGTAAAACCCTATGACATCGACCTTGAAGAAGGTAGTGAATTAGTTTTGTTGACAAGGGGTATTGTGGAGGGAGTGGTCCGGGATATAAGGGAAGGCAGGGGTACAGGTTATATTGCAAAGAGGTTCCATATATCCATATCTGAGCTCTTAAAGGAGGCCACTTTAAAGGCATCCCAGATGACCTTGGTAAAGAAGGTAGCCCTAAGTGGAGGCTGTTTTCAGAACTCCACCCTGCTTTCCCATCTGGAAAGGTCCCTTAAGGCCATGGGATTCACTGTACTGACCCACTCCCAGGTGCCAGCCAATGATGGTGGAATTGCCTTGGGTCAGGCCCTGTGCGCAGGTACAAAGGCAATGGCAGAGATTTAAATGAAGTACATCGATGATTTTAGACAGAGAGAAATAGCCCAGGCCCTTGTAAGGGAGATCTTCAGGCTCTGTGATAGGCCCATAAGGCTCATGGAGATCTGCGGCACACACACCATGGCCATATTCAAACACGGGATAAGGTCCCTATTGCCACGGGAGATAGAGCTGATCTCAGGGCCTGGCTGCCCCGTGTGTGTTACAGCCACAAGGGACATAGACCTCCTATTGGCCATATCTGAGATCAAGGGCAATATTTTGACCACCTTTGGTGACATGATTCGGGTGCCAGGATCCAAAGGAACCCTTAGGGATTCCATGGCCCTTGGAGCAGATGTGAGGATAGTATATTCCAGTCTGGATGCCCTAAGGATAGCCCAAGAAGAAAAAAATAGGGATGTGATTTTTATAGGAATAGGTTTTGAGACCACGGCCCCCACAGTGGCTGCCACTGCATTGGTTGCCAGGGAAAAGGGTATAAAAAATCTTAGGATCCTCTCCCTCCACAAGCTCCTTCCCCCTGCCCTGGAGGCCTTATTTTTAGGAGATAATCTAAGGGTGGATGGCCTCATATGCCCAGGCCATGTGAGCACTATCATAGGAGCAGCCCCTTTTAGGCCCATTGCGAAGGAAAGGGCCTTGCCCTGTGTGATTACTGGTTTTGAACCAGTGGACATCCTGGAAGGCATATTAATGCTCCTCATCCAGATCAAAAAAGGCAGTGCAGAAGTGGAGATCCAATATAGGAGGGCAGTTAAGGAAGAAGGGAATCCAAAGGCCCTTGCCCTCATGGAGCAGGTCTTTGAGCCCTGTGACTCCCATTGGAGGGGCCTTGGTTTGATACCCAAAAGTGGCCTGGGCCTAAGGCCAGAGTTTGAAGACCTGGATGCCTTGAAATATTTTTCCATTGATGTGAAGGAGGCCAGTGAACCAAAGGGATGTAAGTGCGGCGAGGTCCTAAAAGGCCTAATTAGGCCAGATCATTGCCCCCTCTTCTTAAAGGTCTGTAATCCAGAGAATCCCATTGGCCCATGCATGGTCTCCAGTGAGGGTAGCTGCGCTGCCTATTATAGGTATAGTTCTTATGAGACCCCATGACAGAAAAAGGCCTAAATGCCACTATCTTGAAGGCCCCTAGCCCTATTTCAGCCCTAATATTTCATACTGTCCACAATGACAAATGTTATGTGGTAAAGGACTATAGGCCCACCCACAGGGTCTTCAGGGCCACCATAGGCAGGTTTCTCATATACAGGGAGGCCAAGGCCTTAATGAGGTTGTCACCTTTAAGGCAGGTGCCAAAGCTAATAGCCTGGGTGGGAAACCATACATTGGTGACCACCTATGTGAAAGGCAAACCCCTTGAGCTCTTCAGGGGTGAGAGGCCCGGTTTAAAGTTTTTTGAAAGGCTCGAACTCCTAATTCACCAATTCCATGGCCTAGGAGTAGTCCATTGTGACCTAACCAGGGCAGCCAATATCCTGGTGGGAGAAGAAGATACCCCATACATAGTGGATTGGGCCTCTGCCATCTTTGAAGAGGAGTTTAGAGGCCCCCTTAGACCCATCTATGAGGCCTTTAGGTATCATGATCAGCTGGCAGTTATAAAGTACAAGCTCCGTTATTATCCAGAGGCATTAACCCTGAAAGAGACCCAGATGTATACAAACAGGGGCAGTGGTGAAATACTTGTGAGGAGGATTAGGGATAAGGCAAGGGAGCTATTAAAGAGGGGCTTCAGCTAAACCAAGGCCCAAAACTTATAAAGGTGATGGTATAAAGAAACCATAGAGGAGTAAGAGATGGAACTAAACCCAAGGTATGTGGAAGAGATCAAGAGAGTGGTAAACTCATGCCCTTTTTTCCAACTGCTGGGGATGGAGCTTGTTGAACTTGGTTTGGGATGGTCCAAGGTGGTGATCCCTGTGCGAACGGATCACCTCCAGCCCTTTGGCATGGTACATGGAGGTGTGTGCGGGGCAATGGTAGATGCTGCCTGTTTTTGGGCTGCCTATTCCCAAATGCCAGAAGATATTGCCCTTACCACCGTGGACCTGAAATTAAATTATATTGCCCCTGTCTTTAAAGGGACCCTCATTGCAAAGGGGAGCTTGATCAAGATGGGAAAGACACTATCTTTGAGCCAGGCCCAAGTCACAGATGAAAATGGCAAGATCATTGCCCACGGCATGTCAACCCTCTTTGCTACCAGGTCCTTGAGGCTCTCTCACCATGAAAATCCACCTCCAAAGTTCCTATGAAAAGTTGACGAGCCCCGGCATTATGGCTACTCTATTGCCGGCAAAACACACACAACAAGAAGGGATAAACATTCCTTGACGGCTGAGCCCCAATGCTTTGGCGACCTGGAAAAGGTCTTCCCCCAAGGGGAGGACGGTCTTCGCCATGTGCCGGAAGACTGCCTTGCCTGCAGTGTAAAGGTCCAGTGCCTCAGGTCTGCCATGAACACTTACCAGGGACTAAAACTCCAAGAGGAAAAGGTCTTGAGCTCCCAAGGCTCTGGTTTTATGGACAGGGTCTATTTGTGGAGCAAGAAAAAAGAGCTGGAAAGAAGGGAGGATGAGAAAAGAAAAAAAGGGCAATCAGATAAAGAAAGGCCCTTGGCAGACCTGGCAGGGATCCTATTTCATCCGGTGAATTATTTTAAGCATATCTATAACAGGCCCATGCTGGAAAACTTTGCACTGGGTATGTTATGGGGAGGCATTGGCACAATGCTTGGCCTATTCTGGCAAGGGCTCCTGGAACAAAAGGGCCTGCTACAATACCCAATCCCCTTCGCCACTGGCACAAAAGAAGGTTCATTGATCATGCTCTTTGTTTTCGTGGTCCCCATTCTAATAGCAGCTGAGATATTGATCTCCACCATGATATGGTCTTTATCGTTGCTTTTAGTGGGAGGCCTTAAAAAGGAATGGGGTAGGGTCTTCCAGGTGGTCTGCCATACACAGGCAGCCCACCTAACTGGTATCATCCCTGTCATAGGGCCCTGGATAGGGATGTTCTGGAAGATAATAATCCAGGTGATAGGTATCAAAAACTCCATGGGGATATCCTATGGCAGAACCATACTTGCCATGATCCTTCCCTTTTTCCTCCTCTTGGGTATCCTTGTAGCCCTTGTGGCAATCACTTCAGGTCTCATACTTTCAGGCCTTGTATAAGGACAGGACTTGGACCTAAACCAATTAAACCCCCAGCAATTGGAGGCAGTCACCACAACCAAGGGCCCTGTCCTGGTGATAGCAGGAGCAGGTAGCGGCAAGACCAGGACCCTGGTGTACAGGGTGGCATACCTGGTGGAAAATGGCATACCCCCCGAATCCATTCTACTGCTCACCTTTACCAGGAGAGCAGCGGAAGAGATGCTCAGTAGGGCCTCCCAGTTGTCAGACAAGAGGTGTGGTTATGTCACTGGAGGGACATTTCATTCCTTTTGTTACAAGATGCTAAGGCAGTACCATAAGGTATTGTCTTTGCCCAATGGACTAACAGTCCTTGACAGGGGTGATACCGAGGACATCATCCAGTCCATCCTCACTGAACAAAAGGAAAAGGTTAAGTCCTCCCTTGTAAGGCTTCCCAAAAAGGGAACCATTGCAGAGATCTTTTCCAAGGCCACTAACCTAAACCTCTCTGTGGGACAGGTATTGAAAGAGCAATTCCCCCATTTCATGGAATGTCATGGGGTCTTAGAACTGATTAGGCGTGAGTACGAGTCATATAAAACTGCCCATGGACTCCTGGACTACGATGACCTCTTGGTGAAGTTCTTGGAGTTATTAGAGACAAATCAGACATTCAAGGAGATACTCCTTAACCAATTCACCCACATCATGGTGGATGAATATCAGGACACCAACAAGATACAGGCAAAGATTATAGTGCTATTGGGCCAAAGGACCAGAAATGTCATGGTAGTGGGTGATGATAGCCAGGCCATATATGCCTTTAGGGGTGCTGATTACAAAAACATGTTCCAGTTTTCCCAGCACTTTCCCGAGGCAAAGGTGATAAAATTGGAGGAGAATTACAGGTCCACCCAGCCCATCCTTGATCTCACCAACTCCATAATGGAAAGGGCAAGGAGGTCCTATACAAAGTGCCTGTTTACAAGGAGGCCTGGTGGACGACCCCCCAGATTGGTGGACACCAGGACCGAGGTGGAACAGGCCATCTTTGTCTGTGACACCATACAAGAACTTCAAGGTAAAGGCCTTCCCCTATCTGAGATTGCAGTGCTCTTTAGGGCTACCTATCACTCCTTTGAGCTTGAGGCAGAGCTTACAAGGAGGAGGATCTCTTATGTGAAATACGGTGGCTTTAAGTTCCTGGAGGCTGCCCACATAAAGGACCTTTTAAGTTTTTTGAGGGCCCTGTTGAACCCTGAGGAACCCATGGCCCTGGCAAGGGTCCTGCTCATGGCCAAAAACATAGGCCCCACCAGGGTAAAGAGGTTACAAAAATGGCTAAAAGAGTCCGGCCTCCCCCTCTCCCACCTCTCCCAATGGCCAGAGGCTGGCAAAAGAGGCCAGACCCTGGAATCCCTTTTACAGCTAAGCCACCTCTTCCAAAAATTAGAGGGGCTCATTGCCTCCCCAGGGGAGGCAGTGGAGATGATTCTCCAGTATTATCTGCCTATCCTAAAAGAGAGATACGACGACTACCCCAGAAGACAAAGGGAACTCCAAGAACTCATAACCATGGCAAAAAGATACCACGACATCCCCTCTTTTGTGGCTGACCTTATCCTGGATCCTCCCAACAGCACTCTATTGGGAGAAGATGTGAAGGAGGCCCTTACTTTAAGCACAGTACATTCAGCAAAGGGCTTGGAGTGGGCCGTAGTATTTATCATCTGGGTCTCAGAGGGCCGATTCCCCAGTCAAAGGGCATACAGCAACCATGAGGAACTGGAAGAAGAAAGGAGGCTCTTCTATGTGGCCTCCACAAGGGCAAAGGATGATCTAATACTATGCTACCCAAGCCAGGATGCCAGATATCAGTGGGGACTGGAACAGGGATTTACCTCCTCAAGGCAGGACCCTGTCTCTTCATTTTTGCTGGGCATTCCCCCACATACCCTTCGTAGGGTGGAATTCATCAAGGGATTAAGCATATTAACTGGCGATTATTCCAGTAAAAAATCCCTGGGAACTACCCCAGCCACCCCCAAGATTCCCACGGCCACAAAAAAAGATACCAACCTGGAGGCCATAAGACCTGGGGCCAAGGTGAGCCATCCAGCCTTTGGCATGGGGATAGTGAGCAAGGTATTGGACAGGGATAAGGTGGAAGTACTCTTTGCATCCAATGGTAAGAAGATACTACACCTGGGCTATTCCAAATTGGAGGTAGTGGGATGATCAGGCCCTGGACCGTACTCTCCAATACCCTGGATAGATCTTACAAGATCCTTAAGGTGCGAAAGGAACTGGCCATCTCCCCTAGAAACAACAACATCTATGAGTTTCTGATCCTGGACTCCTCACCCTGGGTAAATGTCATACCCATCACCCAGGATCAAAGGGTTGTCATGATAAGACAATACAGGCATGGGATTAAACAGGTAACACTGGAGATACCAGGTGGCCTGGTGGAAGATAGAGATACCCCAGAGTCTGCTGCCCTGCGGGAATTAAGAGAAGAGACAGGTTATGGAGCAAATCATATTGAACCACTGGGCTTTGTCCACCCCAACCCAGCCATTCAAAGCAATCTATGTTATACATTTCTAGCAACAGATCTCTATCTGGATGGCCCCCAGGAACAAGATGAAAAGGAAGATATACAGGTCCTCTTGGTACCCCTAAGGGACATACCAGGACTCATAAGAGATGGCATAATCACCCATTCCCTAGTAATAGTGGCCTTCTACAGACTCTTTGTGGAAAAGGGATACCTCACCTCTTTGCCAAGACCCAATGACTTCTAATCAGTTCTGACCTGTTTATGTGGTGGGGAAGGATCCATTCTATATAACCTTCCTTTTCTATGGACACGGGTGGGGAAAAAACCCCTTTTTCACCCCCCATTAGTGCCTTTAGATTATCCAAACCCCTGCCCTTAAATCTACCCCTCAACCTTCCACCAAGCCAGTTCCTTTTTGGAGTAAAACCTTCATCCCAGGAAAAAGGATCAGCAATCAACAGGTTAGCTTCCTTTTTGGCCATCACCCTATCAATCTCCATTAATACCTTATAAGGGGACCTTACCCTGTCTAGGAGATTGATGGCGCATAACTCCTTAAAAACCCCAAGGGGAAACGGAAGGAACTGGGCATCGGCCACGAGGGGAAATAGTCTCAGCCCTCCATAGCTGGAATCCAACTCTATGGTGTGGTTTTCATAAATATCCCCCTCTATCCGCCTCCTCACCTTCAGACGACCCTCGGACACAAGCCTACACAGGGCCTTTAGAAAAACCCCTGACAGATCCACGGCAAGCACCGGGCCTCCCCCTTTTGCCAGCTCCAAGGCCAGCCTGCCAGGCCCTGATCCCAGGTCTAAGAATGGATATGTGTGGGATAATAACTCTGTGTACCTTAAAAAAGGATTGGGGATCTTTAGCCCCAACAGATCAGAGAAATGAACACATAGATACCTGTCCCTTACCTCCTCCCCCACATAAGAAAAAGGCTGAGCCTTTATAAAATAGGGAACGGAATCTAAAATGGGATATCTCCTCTTACATGAATTGCATTCCAGATATCCGTAATCTACCTCTAGCCCTTCCTTAAAAACAGTGAGGCTGAGCCGAACTTCTCTGGGCAGACATCTGGGACAGCATATATAGTCTAAGACCTCTTTTCTCAATGGAAGGGATAAGGGGAGTAAAACCCCCCCTCTTTCCTATGGGTTAGTTAGATGGCGCATGGCAACTGGGCGCATGGCAACTAGGAGCATGGCAACTAGGAGCATGACAACTAGGAGCATGACAACTGGGAGCATGACAGCTAGGTGCATGGCAACTGGGTGAATGGCAGCCAGCGCTGTAGGTGAGCCTCTTCTCCAGCTTCTTTACCTTTAACATCTAATCCACCTCCTCTTTTCTTAATTTGGGCACCCCACGGATAAACCCAATCCTGTGCAGTTCTGAGGCAGCCTGCAACACTGCCTCCAGAAAACCTTTCTCATTTTTTCCCTTGGCGTATTTATGAGATAAGATATCAGAAATAGCCTTTAAGTCAAGCTGGCCATTTGAATTCTTTATAAGATCATAGCCAAACTCGTTTATCTCATAGACACTAAGTTCCCTGTTCTGGTGTCTAAAGGCCATGTATGTCTCACAACTTATATAATCTGACCTTAGGAGCCCATCATTTAGGTCAGAGAAGATACTGCTCAGGTCATATTTGAACCTCTGGACCAACAATCCCTTATTTTTGATAACAACATCAGTGGAAACCGGTTCCCACTTTTCGTTATTTTCTAACACATAGCCCCTAAGGCTGGCTATATACCCCGTTAGCTCATAAAGCATTACATCCCTTAGCCACGGAAACCTCTGTAAAACCTGTTTTGATATAAAAGATTTCATGTATGTAAAAATATCTTTCCTGGTGATAAAGGATCTGTTAGCTTTTTTCCTTTCTGAAATATAATCGATGAAATGAAGTGTCAAAAGAGTAATTGATGATTCTTTTATCATGGAAAGTGCAAGGAAGGTTTTTGGAAAGTCCATAACAATTATTGAAAAGTACTTGGCTATTGTGTCAAGTTCTTTTAAGCCTAATCCCTTACATGGTATATTATAGAAACAGGAGAAAAGGTCTGGTCGAGAATCAATCAATACTTCATCCTCAGGAATCCTTTTGCCCTCAAAGAATTCTAATCCCAGGGCAAAATATGTGTCTACCTCCCTTACAAGGGTATGTTTGTATCTATTATAGAGCTCAGTACCTGGTAATACTGTGGGAAGCTGGATTAGTGGATTGATATTTCCCAATGCCCCACATCTAAGGGCAAGGCCTAAGGTTTCATCTATATCCTTTCTTGATTCTTCGGGAAATCCTATTACAAAGCTTAAAGTGGGAATCATACCCAGGGAGGTTGTTTCTTTTACCCTTTGAAACAAAAGTCCTTTATTTATTGATTTTCGTATAAAGGCAAGGGTATTTTCTGAGCCTGAGTCTATCCCATAGCACATGGACTCACATCCTGCCTCTGCCATTAGCCTTAACAGGGATTGGTCCACGGTATCCAGCCTGCTTATGCAGTACCAGGAGATCTCCCGTAGATCCATTTCCAAAAGCCCTTTGCAAAGGCTTTCCACATACTCCCGTTGCTCTGTAAACTGGTCATGGGCAAGGAGAAGGCACCTGACTTTGTATCTCTCGTAGAGTTCTTTGATACAAGCAAGGACCCTGCTCACTGAATATCTCCTCACCCTCCTTTTCCAAAACAGGGATTCGGAACAGTAGACACACCTGTGAGGGCAGCCCCTTCCCACCTCCACTATGTATATGGGCCTCTCCATTCCATAGGCCATTTGGTATTCTGAGATGGGGGGCGAAAGGGAGTAGTCTGGAAAGGGGAGTTCGTCTAAGTTGGAAATAAGCTCTTCATCGGGGTTTTGTATCACATCCCCCATGTATCTATAACTTAGGCCCCTTATCTCCTTCAGACTTGATCCTGAATCCAATGCATTAATAAGGGATGGAAGGCTTTTTTCCCCTTCCCCCCTCACAATAAAGTCTATTTGTCCAAAGGCCTCCATAAGGGGGACATCCACATGGGCCACTGTGTGTCCACCAAATACCACCAAAGGCCTGCCTTTGTTCTTAAGTCTTGAGGCTATCTGAAGGCAAGGTGGGAGTGTTGTACATTGCACAGAAAAACCCACCACATCAGGATCCAGGTCAAGGATTTCCTGGGCAGCCTCTTCGTATATATCTCTGCCTTTAATAAGTCTGCCCCTTGCCAGATCCAGTGCCTGATCCAGGATCTGGACCCTATGTCCATTATTAATCAATATGGTGCCCAGCTGAATGAGTCCCAGGGGTGGGAGGCTATACATGCCTGGGAGAGAAAAAGGTGGAAATACTAGGACTATGTTCATGGCCAGACCTTGAGGTCTTTAGAAATGGGAGCCCAGGTAAGTCTCTCTGGCCAGGTTGTTTTTGAGGATCTCCTCTGGCGTGCCTTGCACAAGCACCCTTCCTTGGTTAATGATGTAGGCCCTGTCACAGACATTCAGGGTCTCTCTCACATTGTGATCTGTGATCAGCACCCCAATCCCCTTTTCCTTGAGGCCTCTTATGATCCTTTGGAGCTCAGCCACAGATATGGGATCAATCCCTGCAAAGGGCTCATCCAGTAACATAAACGAAGGGGAGTTTATCAAGGACCTTGTTATCTCCAGCTTTCTTCTCTCTCCACCTGAGAGGGTCATGGCCTTTTTTTGGGCAAGGGGTGTAAGCCCCAGTTCAGAGAGAAGGGCCTGTAACCTTTGCTCCCTCTCCTTTTTATCCATGCCCAAGGCCTCCAGCACGATCAGCAGGTTTTCAGCCACTGTAAGCCTCCTAAAGACTGAGGGCTCTTGGGGCAGATAGGTAATGTGTCTCTTGGCCCTCTTGTGTAAGGGTAGCTCTGTTATGTCTTCCCCGTCCAGGCTTATGGTCCCGCTGTCAGGCTTAAGCAGCCCCACCAGCATGTAAAATGTGGTGGTCTTTCCTGCTCCGTTTGGCCCCAAAAGCCCTACCACCTCACCTGAGTCCAGAAAAAGGCTTAGGCCATCCACAACAGGCCTCTTATCATAGTATTTGGTAAGGCCTTGGGCCTCTAATCTCACCAATGCACAACCCCTAATCTTCCTGCCTGGGTTCTGGCATATCCGAGGAGGGTTCCACAATTACATCTTGTATTCCGCCTCTGGGTTCGGTGCCTTCTTTAAAGGCCTGGAGCACCTCATGGTCCCCACCTCCCACATCCACCATCTTGTAAAAGACCACCCCTGGTGGCACGGCAAAGTCTCTTATGGGCCTCCCTTCCAAGGCCTCTTTCATGAAGTAAAGCCAGATAGGCGCAGCGGCAGACCCACCAGTTTCTCCAGCCCTCATCGGTCTATAGTCATCATACCCCACCCAGACCCCGACCACATATTCAGGGGTATACCCGATAAACCAGGCATCTCTCAGGTCATTACTAGTCCCTGTCTTTCCTGCCACTGGCCTATTTAGGGCCTTTACCCTCCACCCTGTTCCTTCATTCACCACTGCCTTCATCATATCTGTGAGCACATAGGCAGTTTCAGGGGAGAGCACTCTTTTTCGCCTGGGTTCAAACTCCTCCAATACATCACCTTCCCTGTCCAATATCCTCTTTATGTAAATAGGCTCCACCAGATCACCATTGGTGGCAAAGACTGAAAAGGCCTTCACCATCTCATAGGGGTGTACTGCTGATGCCCCCAGGGCCAGGGCCAGGTTTGGATCCAATTCCGATTCTATCCCCATAAGCTTTGCATAGGCCACTGCCCGCCCTACCCCTATCCTTTTTAATACCTTTACAGACACCACATTTATGGACTTGGCCAAGGCATTCCTGAGGGAAGTAGGACCCACATACTTGTCCCCATAGTTTTGTGGCGCCCACACCTTACCCCCTCCGGACCAGGCCACAAAAGGCTCGTCCACAAAGACAGTGGCAGGTGTCATCCCATAGTCCATGGCAGCGGCATACACAATGGGCTTGAAGGCAGAGCCAGGCTGGCGCTTTGCCTGGGTAACCCTGTTAAACTGACTTGTCTTATAGTCATAGCCCCCCACCATTGCCCTAACATATCCAGTCTCCACCTCCATGCACATTATAGCCCCTTGCACCTGGGGTGTCTGGTCAATGGCCACTGCCCAAGGTCTACCTGGAAATGGAGGGGATATGAGCCTTACCTCAACTATGTCCCCCACCTTTATGGGATTCCCATCTCTTTTTATTTGGGAAGGGGCCTCTGGGTTCACATACCTGCGTTGGATCCAACTTTCATCCTTTATGGAAAAGACCCCCTCTTTGTCCCCTATCTTTACCAATACTGTGCCGTCAGATCTGATATCCACAACCAAGGCCTGAATCACATCTCCCACTGCTGGTGGATTTTCCAGGAATCTCTCTTTGGAGGACCTAATGTAGTCTTGCCAGGCGCCCTTGGGTATGTTTTGGATGGGACCTCTGTACCCCTCCCTCTTGTCCACTTCCTTTAAGCCCTTTATTAGTGCTGCCTCTGCATGGGCCTGTAATCTGGTATCCAAGGTGGTATAGACCCTGTATCCCTCTGTTAGCACTGCCTCCTGGCCATATTTTTGAGCGAGGATCTTTCTAATGTGGTCCAAAAAATAGGGGGCTATGCTGGGCTGCTTGAAGTACTTGATCTGGATATCTGCCCTGAGGGCAGCCTCCATGGTTTCCCTTTCAATCATACCTTCTTCGTACATCCGTTTTAGCACGTACTGTTGCCTTGACCTTGCCAGTTCAAAGTTGGACTTGGGAGAATACCTGGATGGGGCCTTTGGCAGACCAGCGAGGATGGCAGCCTCTGCCAGGGTGAGTTCCCTGGCACCCTTCCCAAAGTAAGTCCTTGCTGCCATCTCTATCCCGTAGGCCCCCTCTCCAAAGTAGATCTGGTTCAGGTAAAAGTATAATATCTCTTCCTTGGTGAACCTCTTTTCCAGCTGTAGGCTGAGTAATGCCTCCCTAACCTTTCGCTTGAGGGTCCTCTCCTGTTCTTTCAAGAGGAGGGACTTTGCCACCTGTTGTGTGATAGTACTGCCTCCTTGCTCAATCCTCCCCGCCAGGATGTTTTTTATTGTGGCCCTTATTATACCCTTTATGTCCAGGCCAGGGTGTTTGAAAAAATTGGCATCCTCTGCTGCCACAAAGGCCATTATTACGTGCTCAGGGATGTCTCTATACTGGATAACACGCCTTCTTTCCTTAAAGAACTCCCCTATCAGTACCCCGTCATCGCTAAAGACCTCTGTGACCTCGGGGGGATGATAGTACCTGAGGGAACCTATAAATGGGAGATTGCTGGACCAAAAATAGATGAAGAGGAAGGCAAATATGGTGCAGAGTGTAACAAAAAGCAGTGCTAAGAATATCAGAAACCTAAATAGTACCTTCAATGAACCAGGCCTCTATCCAGGGATCTGTATTGTAGAGCCTCTAAGAGGTGTTTGTCTTGTATGTGTTCAGAATCATCCAGGTCAGCTATGGTCCTTGCTATCTTCAGTATCCTGGAATAGGCCCTGGCACTCAGGGCAAACTTCTCCATGGCATTTCTTAAGATACCCTCACACCTCTCATTAAGCTGGCAATATTTTTTTAGGTGTCTTGTCTTCATCCTGGAATTGGTAAATATCTTGGATCCTTTAAATCTTTCATACTGGACACCTCTGGCCTTGATTACCCGGTGGAGTATCTCCTTGGAAGTGGGACCTGGCCGATTATTTGACATCTCAGTATACTCCAGCCTGGGTACCTCCACGTGAAGGTCTATCCTGTCCAGGATAGGCCCTGAGATCTTGGACCTGTACCTCTGTATCTGCTGATAAGAGCAGGCACACTGGTGTTTTTTATCCCCCAGATAGCCACAGGGGCATGGATTCATAGCTGCCACAAGCATAAAGTTAGCAGGGTATGTGATACTGGTAACCGCCCTGGAAATGGTCACTACCCCTTCTTCCATGGGCTGTCTCAAGACCTCCAACACGTTTTTTCTAAACTCGGGTAGTTCATCCAAGAACAAGACACCGTTATGGGCCAGGCTTACCTCCCCTGGCTTTGGGTTCTGGCCACCCCCAATCAAACCTGCATCGGAGATGGTATGGTGGGGGGATCGAAAAGGCCTCTTTGTAATCAGGCCCTTTCCCTTGGGCATCAATCCCATGACACTGTAAATCTTGGAAGTCTCCAGGGACTCTTCAAAGGTCAAAGGTGGCAGGATGGTGGGCAACCTCTTTGCGAGCATCGTCTTCCCAGATCCAGGGGGGCCTATCATGAGCAAATTGTGGCCACCTGCAGCTGCTATCTCCAGGGCCCTCTTTGAAGATGCCTGTCCCTTTACATCGGAAAAGTCCATGTCCCATTCTTCTTCTGCACCGCTATCCCTGGGGGTAGGGCTATAGGGTTCTATGCTCCTGTTTCCCCTTAAGGCCTCCACAAGAAGAGACAGTGTGTCCACAGGGTATACCTCAACATTGCTAACCACTGCAGCCTCTTCAGCATTTTCTGAAGGTAGGTAAATGGATTTAAAGCCCTCTCTGGAGGCACAGATAGATATAGGCAGAGCTCCTTTTATGGGCCTCACAAGCCCATCCAGGGCAAGTTCACCTAAAAAAACCTTGCCTTCCAATGCCTCAGCCTTAATTAAACCAGTGGCCACCAGGATCCCCAAGGCAATGGGTAGGTCAAAGGCAGAGCCCTCTTTCTTGGTATCGGCCGGTGCAAGATTAACCGTTATCCTGTCAGAGGGAAAGTAATACCCAGAGTTCTTTATCGCTGCCTTTACCCTTTCCTTGCTCTCTTTTACTGCACCGTCAGGCAACCCCACAGTGGTAAAGGAAGGCAGACCACTGGAGATATCCACCTCCACCTCCACTACATAGGCATCCACCCCCATCACAGCGCTGCTAATAACCCTTGAAAGCATGGCCTTTGCTAAAATAGAATCTTTGCAGTCCTGAATTTGATGTTTACATTTAGCACCAAAGGGAATATAAAGTAAAGTTCATTTAAGAACAACCTTTCTCTTCCATATCCCTTGGGTTATGGGTGTTTAAGGTGTAGGGGGTTAAGATGGCGAGGATTACAGTGGAAGACTGCCTCAAAAAGGTGGATAACCGTTTCCAGCTGGTGCACCTGGTGGCAAAGAGGGTTATCCAATTGAGGAAGGGCGCTCCACCCCTTGTTCCTGCAAAAAACAAGGAGGTGGTCTTGGCACTTAGGGAGGTAGCCGCGGGGAAGGTAAGGCCGTTGAAGCCTGGTGAGGCCAAGAAACCAATGCCCTTTGAGATATATGATCCCATGGAATTGATGGAAAGGCACCTCAAGGAGAAGGAGTCCCAGGGTATGAAGGCATAGGGCATGGTTAACCAGAGGCAAAAGAGGGATTATTATGAGGTCTTAGGGGTGCCCAGAAATGCCTCCGAGGAGGAGATCAAAAAGGCCTACAGGAGGCTTGCACTAAAGTATCACCCCGACAGAAACCCCGGTGACAAAGAGGCAGAGGAAAGATTCAAGGAGGCCTCTGAGGCCTATGAGGTGCTGAGGGACAGGGAAAAGAGAGAGATCTACGACAGATATGGCCATGCAGGACTTGAGGGAACAGGGTTTAGGGGATTTACAGGCTTCGAAGACATCTTTTCTTCCTTTGGTGACATCTTTGAAGAATTTTTCGGGTTTGGTGGGAGAAGAAGTAGGAGGGCCCATCCCCAGCAAGGCGCATCCCTCAGGTACGATCTGGAGATCACCTTGGAAGAGGCCTTTTACGGGACCGAGAAGGAGATAAGGTTTCCAAAGCTTGCAATTTGTGAGGAGTGCAACGGGAGCGGTGCCCAGCGGGGGTATGGGCCAGAGATCTGCCCCTATTGCGGTGGAAGGGGCACCGTTGTAAAGGCCCAGGGCTTCTTCAGGATAAGTACCACATGTACCCATTGCAAGGGACAGGGGCAAATAATCACCAGGCCTTGCCCCAGGTGCACAGGTTATGGGAAGGTAAGGTTAGAAAAAAAGATAAATGTGAAGATCCCGCCTGGTGTGGACAATAACAGCCAGCTCAGGATCCGAGGAGAGGGTGAACCAGGGGAGAATGGAGGGCCACCAGGAGACCTATTCATTGTAATTCAGGTAAAGGGGCATAGCTTCTTTGAAAGAGAAGGGGATGATCTTGTATGCGAGGTGCCCATAAATTTCACAAAGGCCATATTGGGAGGTTCTGTTTCCCTGCCCATTTTGGGCCCTGAAAAGGAATTGGAGGTGGAGGTGAAACCGGGCACGCAGCCAGGGGATGTAATGAGGGTGCCTGGCCAGGGCATGCCTGTGTTAGGTAGGCCCGGGGAGAGGGGGGACTTATATATCAAGTTCAAGGTGGTTATACCAAAAAAGCTTAGTGACGAGCAAAAGGAGCTTTTGGAGAGGCTCCACCAGCTATTTGAGGGGCAAGAAAACAGCAGGGAAAAGAAGAATAAGAAGACCTTTTGGAAAAAGTTTGTCCAGTAGGATTCCACCACAGGGGGAACCAATATGTTGAGAGAAGAGGTAAGAGAAGAGATAAAGAAAAACTTACAAAGACAATTGGCCGCTCTCCTGGATGAGGCCAACAGGGCAGTAACCAATATGAGCGACTCCAGAGAAAACTTTGCAGACCCTGCTGACAGGGCCTCCTTTGAATCAGATATGAGTTATAAACTGAGATTGAAAGACAGGGAACGAAAGCTCATCCCTAAGATAAAAGAGGCCCTGGAACGTATAGAGGAAGGCACCTACGGCATATGTGAAGAGTGTGGGGAAGAGATCTCCGAAGAGAGGCTCATTGCCAGGCCTGTAACCACTCTGTGCATAAAGTGTAAGACAAGGCAAGAGCACGAGGAAAGGATTAAAGGACTTTAAAGGCCAAAGTACCCTCCTATATGTCCACCAAGGAAAACAGGGTTTACGAAGAGGTCATAGTCACGCACCAAAATGCTGACTTTGATGCCCTTGGGTCCATGATAGCGGCAAGTAAACTCTATCCCAAGGCTGCCTTGGTCTTCCCTGGTGGCCAGGGGAAGAATATCAGGGATTTTTTTATAAATTCCACTATCTTTGTCTTCAACTTTGTTAAACCAAAACAAATTGACTTAGAAAAAGTAAAAAGGCTCATAATTGTGGATACCAGACAAAAGAGCAGGATCGGGGTCTTTCAGGAGATCCTGGACAGGGTGGACATACATATTTACGACCACCACCCTGATTCAGAGGATGACATCGTGGGCAGCGTAAATGTGGTGGAGCCATTGGGGGCCAATGTAAGTGTTATGACAAAGGTCTTGAGAGAAAAGGGGGTCCTGTTAAGTCCCCTGGAAGCCACCATAATGTGCCTGGGCATACACGAAGATACTGGTTCCTTTACCTTTTCTTCCACCACACCAGAGGATTACATGGCAGCTGGTTGGCTTGCCCAAAGGGGGATAGATCAGAACCTGATAGCAGACATGCTTGCAAGGGACCTGAGTGCAGAGCAGGTCTGGATCCTTGGGGAACTGTTGAACACTGCTGCACGAAGGTTCATAGATGGAATAGAGGTGGTAATTACAAATATTACCAAGGAAGTCTATATACCTGACTTTGCCGTATTGGTGCACAAGTTCATGGAGATGGAGAATCTCAAGGTGGTCTTTGCCCTGGCCCAGATGGAGGATAAGGTATATGTGGTGGCAAGGAGCAGGATCCCTGAAGTGGATGTGTCTAAGATATTGGCAGAACTTGGTGGAGGGGGGCACCCCTATGCTGCCTCTGCAGCAATAAAAGATGCCACACTAATCCAGGTCCTTTCCACATTGGATAGTCTTTTGCCCCTCCATATCAAAGGGGTGAGGACAGCCAAGGACATCATGAGCGCACCTGTGATATCCGTTAGACCCACAGAGACCATCCAAAACGCAGCCCAGATCTTAAACAGGTATAACATAAATGTACTCTTGGTGATGGATGAAGAAGAGGAGCTAAAAGGTTATATAACCAGGCAGGTAATTGAGAAGGCAATTTACTTCGGATTAGAGTCTGCAAAGGTCCAGGATTACATGAGCCCTGACCTTGTATTTGTCTCTCCCACGGCCCAGATGAGGGAGGTGCAGGACCTGATAGTAAAAGGTAAACTACGCATTGTGCCCGTGGTGGAAGCAGGCAAGGTCCTGGGGGTAATCACTAGAACCGACCTCCTTCAGATACTCTTCTCTGATTCCACCATCCCAGAGCCATTGTACGGAAGTGAAGATTCAGTATACTCACAAAAAAATATCATTTCCTTTCTAAAGGAACAGCTCCCACCAAAGGTCCTGGATATATTACACGGCATTGGCAAGATAGGAGACAGGTTGCAGTACAATGTCTATTTGGTGGGAGGAGTGGTGAGGGATTTGATCTTGCGGAGGCCAAACCTGGACCTGGATGTGGTTGTGGAAGGGGATGCCACTGAACTTGCCCAGGAGGTGGGAAAGGAACTGGGAGCAAGGGTAAAGGTGAACAAAAAGTTCAAGACAGCCATCACAATCTTCCCTGACGGACTCAAATTAGACTTTGCCACTGCAAGAATAGAGTATTACGAGGCTCCAGGTGCCCCCCCCATAGTGGAGACATCCTGTCTCAAGCGGGATATGTATAGGAGGGACTTTACCGTAAACACCCTTGCAGTTAGGCTCAATGAAAGATACTTTGGTACCCTCATAGATTACTACGGGGGGCTCAGGGACATAAAAGATAAGAGTATAAAGGTACTGCACAACCTGAGTTTTGTGGAAGATCCTTCCAGGATACTGAGGGCAGTACGGTTTGAACAAAGGTTTGGTTTTAAAGCGAGCAAACTCACCCTTTCGTTAATTAAAAGTGCAGTAAGGCAAAACCTCCTTAAAGATGCCAGCGGCCATAGACTATACCATGAACTAATTCTGATACTAAAAGAAGAGGACCCTGCCTCCCTTATCCTAAGACTTGATGAGCTGGACGTATTGCCACAGATCCTTGGTGCCAATGTAAGAATTACACAGGAACATGATGGTCTATTACAGAGATTGAACCAGGTAGTATGGTGGTATAAACTCCTTTATAGGGAAGACAGATTTGAATCCTGGAAGGTCTATTGGTTTGGATTGCTTTCACTGCTAAACGATGAAGAGATTAGTAATTTTGCCATAAAGATGGGCTTAAATGACAAGGAAAGTATAAGGCTTATAGATCAGATAAAAGAGAGAAATATCTTGATCAGAAGACTCCATAACTTTTCAGGCACAAACTATGAATTGAGGGAGCTTTGCCAGAGATATGATACTGAGTTCTTGCTCTTTATAATGGCAAAGGCCAACACAGATAAGATAAAAAAGCTCATATCTAAATATTTTACCAAGATCAAGGATATCAAGCCTTCCCTCACTGGTAAAGATCTAAAGGCAATGGGTTTGAAACCAGGACCACTGTACAAGAGGATCCTGGATAGCCTCTTGGAGGCAAGGTTAAATGAGAGCCTAAAATCACCTGAAGAGGAGAGGGAGTTTGTAAAGAATATGATATCCTCTTTTGGGTATTAGCAGCCCTTGGAGGAATGCCTTGAAATTCAAGATAATGTGATGGCTGATCATAGGGAGATGGTATGAAGAAGGTTATTGTAAGCGGGATGAGGCCAACAGGCAGGATGCATGTGGGGCATCTCCACGGTGCCCTCCTCAATTGGAAGGATCTTCAAGGGGAATATCAGTGCTTTTATTTTATAGCCGACTGGCATGCCCTTACCACGGAATATGAAGATCCCTCCATGGTAAGGGAGAGTACTGTGGACACCATAATAGACTGGATGGCAGTGGGATTAGATCCTCAAGTGAGCACTTTCTTTGTGCAATCCCAAATAAAGGAACATGCAGAACTGCACCTCCTTTTCTCCATGATAGTCCCTTTGCCTTGGCTTGAGCGAAACCCCACTTATAAAGAGCAATTGAGGGAGGTCACCACAAGGGACCTGTATACCTATGGATTCTTGGGCTACCCCGTGCTCCAGGCAGCAGATATCTTGATCTACAAGGCCCATGGTGTACCTGTGGGTGAGGATCAGGCGCCCCATGTGGAGCTAACCAGGGAAATCGCAAGGAGATTTAATTTTCTTTACAGACCAATCTTTCCAGAACCCAAGACCATACTTACCAAGACCTCCAAGCTCCTGGGCATAGACAGGAGAAAGATGTCAAAGAGTTATGGAAATGCCATTTTTTTAAATGAAGAGCCCAGGAGCATTGAACAAAAGGTCTCTCAGATGATCACTGATCCACAGCGGGCAAGGAGGACCGACCCTGGAGATCCAAGCATATGTAATGTTTATAGCTTCCATGAGATCTATACACCCTATGAAAGGGTTGTTGAGATAGGAGAGGAATGCAGAAAGGCAGCCATAGGTTGTGTGGAATGCAAGAAGCTCATGGCAAAGAACCTTATAGAGGCCCTGCGACCCATAAGGGAGAAGATCCTGGAACTGGAGAGGAACAGGCCCTGGGTAAAGGAGATCCTGGACCAGGGTAACAAAAGGGCAAGGGATGTGGCCAAGGCCACCATGGAAGAGGTAAGGGAGGCCATGGGAATTGGTCCCCAATGACATATCAGGTTAAGCTGGAAGTCTTTGAAGGGCCTTTAGATCTCTTACTATATCTCATCACCAAGAATCAGGTGGACATCTTTGACATACCCATAGCCAAGATTACGGACCAGTTTCTGGAATATCTTGATCAAATGGAGGCACAGAAGGAAAAAATAGGGGCTGAATTCCTAGTAATGGCTGCTGTGTTGGTCCAGATCAAGACCCAGATGTTGCTCCCTGGGTCCCATGATGACCTTGTGGCCCAGGAGGACCCAAGGAGTGAGCTTACACGTCCTCTGCTGGAATATGCCCTTTTCAGAGAGCTGGGGAAAAAGCTCAATTCAGTGGAACAGCTCTATAGGGATGTATTTCCCAGGGCATGCAAGGAGGTCCTGAGGCAGGAATTGGCAGAGTACCAGGACCAGGTGGAGGCAGATCTATTGAACCTTGTACAAAGCTTCCATAGGATAATAAAGTCAAAGGCAGGACAAGGCAGACTAGTAATCAACCTCCAACGGTATAGTGTGCAAGAAAAGACAAGGAGCCTTCTTATAATGTTGAGGAGAGCTCCCATTTCCGTGGATGATCTTTATAGCACCTCATCATCCATGGTGGAATTCCTGGTGAGCTTCATGGCCGTATTGGAATTGATACACCAGGGCAAGGCCCGCTTGATTAGAACCGAGGATGAAGTCATAAAGATTGCAATAAACCCATGAGTAACTCCCTGGACCAGCTAAGGCTCATAGTGGAATCCCTTTTATTTGCCTCTGATAGGGCCCTTACATTGAGGGATCTACATGGTATCCTGTCAGACTATACCTATGGTGAGATTAAAGAGGCCTTAAATGAGCTAATCAAGGAGTATACTCAATTGCAAAGGAGTTTTGAACTTGTGGAGGTAGCAGAAGGTTACTTATTTAGGACAAAAAAGGAGTATGGAGAATATTTGCGCAGATTGTATAGGATCTCTCCATATAAGCTTTCAGCACCAGCCATGGAGACCCTGGCAATAATTGCATATAAGCAACCAATTACAAAGTATGAAATAGAATCCATCAGAGGGGTAGATGTAACCCATATTTTAAAGGTCTTGATGGAGAAAGGCCTTGTAAGAATAGTGGGGAAAAAGGACATAGCCGGGAGGCCTCTCTTGTACGGAACCACCCGTAGATTTTTGGAGGTATTTGGCCTAAAAGATCTCTCCACACTACCTGATATAGAGGAGGTAAAAAAGGGGCTACCCACAGAGCTTCCCTTCCTGGGGACCCCAAAATGAAACATGAAGGTGAGGTTAAATAAATACCTAAGGGACTCAGGCCTCTGCTCCAGGAGAAAGGCAGACCTTCTCATATCCTCTGGTAAGGTGTTTGTTGATGGAAGAGTTATAAGGGAAATGGGGGCCAAGGTGGATCCTGATAAACAGGCAGTGGAAGTGGATGGACACAGGATAGAGCCCCCAAAAGATCACCTGTATGGTCTCCTCAACAAGCCCTTTGGTGTTGTTTCCACAATGAAGGACCCTGAGGGCAGGCCCTGTGTAGGAGATCTATTGAAACCCATTAAAAGGAAGGTGTTTTTGGTGGGCAGGTTAGACTTTGACACCATGGGGCTCCTTCCCTTCACCAGTGATGGCAAATGGGCCCAGAGGCTTATGCACCCTAGTTTCCATGTGCCAAGGACCTACAAGGCAGTGGTGGAAGGCACCGTAACCCCCCATACTTTACAGGCCTTAAAGAAGGGCGTGATGCTCACGGATGGGCCCACTATCCCTGCAAAGGCAACAATCCTTGAGTATCTCAAAGGTCGGACAGTGGTAAGGATAACTGTGTTTGAAGGTAGAAATAGGTTGGTGAGGCGCATGTTTGAGGCAGTGGGGCATAGGGTTATACACCTCATCAGAACAGGATTCGGCCCATTCTCCTTAGGGGACTTAAAGGTGGGTGAGTATAGGCTACTCAAAGGCCCAGTCCTTATAACCAAGGGAAAATAGAAAAAACCCACACCGTCCCTTTATCACCGGCATTTTGGAAAAATTGTTATGGAACTTTTGTCCTGCTAAAACTAAAATTTTGGCTATAAATTCATCGTGTCTTGGAGGCGACATTGATAAGGCTAAATGTGGAACACATCTCCCCTGTTAAGAAGAGACTGAACATAGTGCTCCCAAAAGAGGAGGTAAACAGACGCATAGATGAGGCCTACAATAGGTTAAAGATGAAGGCCAAGGTCCCAGGGTTTAGACCTGGGAAGGCGCCAAGGCCCATCCTGGAGAGGCTGTATGGTCAGCGCATTATGGAAGACCTTCAAAGGGAGATTATAAATTCATCCTTTGAAGAGGCAGTGAAAGAGACAAAGCTTGCGCCTGTGGGTATGCCTGCCATAGAAGGAGGCCAGGTCATAAGGGATACAGACTATGAGCTTGTAATAGAGATGGAGGTCAGGCCCAGACTTGAGCTACCACAATACAAGGGCCTGGAGCTTACCCTAAAAAAGGCAGAGGTAAGTGAAAAGGAAGTGGACGAGAGATTGGAGGAAATAAGAAGGAATTATGGGAGGCTTGAGGACCTACAAGAGGAAAGGGAGATTCAAGAAGGAGACTATGTGGTCATAAGACTTATGGAACTGGAAATAGAAGGAAAAAAAAGGGATCAGAAAGGGCAGACCTACACATTGGTGGTGAGTAAGGAGGGGCCCAATGGCAACATATCCCAGGCAGTTTTGGGCAAGAAGGCCCATGACCAGGCTACTGCCCTTATCAACTTTCCCCAGGACCATCCTGACAAGGAACTGGCAGGCAAGGATGGGCTTTTAAGATTTGAGATTGTAGACCATAAGGTCCTGATCCTCCCCCAATTAGACGATGAATTTGCAAAGACAGTAAGCAATGTGTTCAAGGGGATACAAGAATTGAGAGACAGGGTCAGGCAAATCTTAGAGGAGGAAAAGAAGGCTCAGCAGGAGGCAAGGCTTAAACAAAGGATCTTAGATGAACTTTTAGGTAAAATGGAATTTGATGTGCCCCAGTGCCTTGTGGATGCCGAATTGAATTCCTATATTGAGGAAAGAGAGCAGGTGGCAGCAATGACAGGAACATCCTTAGGGGACATTGAGACCCAGGTAGAGGCCCTGAGGCCCCTGGCTGTAAAGAAGGTTAAGGAAATGCTCCTCCTTGCCGATATAGCAGAAAAAGAAGGGATCAAGGTGGAAAAGGAGGATATTTTAAGATACCTGGAAGGGATGGTAAGGGCTTCAGGGAGGCCCCTGGAGGTCCTGTGGGAGTATTACGAGTCAAGGGGGCTCTTAGAGAGCCTCAGGTTTAGGATACTCAGGGACAAGACATTGAACTACCTGGTGGAAAATGCTAAGGTAACAGAGGAAGTCGCTGTAGAACCTGCGCCGGTAACTACCTGATAGAAGGAGGTCTTTGTACTCACGATGTTAATACCCATTGTAATTGAACAGTCCAGCAGGGGCGAACGGGCCTATGATATATATTCCAGGCTTCTAAAGGAACGCATCATCTTTGTAGGGGAAGAGATAAATGATCATGTGGCAAATTTGGTGATTGCACAGATGCTGTTTTTGGAGTCTGAAGACCCAGAAAAGGAGATCCATCTTTATATCAACTCCCCTGGTGGCCTTGTGAGTTCCGGGCTGGCCATATACGACACCATGCAATACATAAAACCAGACATAGTAACCATATGCATGGGCCAAGCCAGTAGCATGGCTGCCTTGCTATTGGCCTCGGGAACCCAAGGCAAGAGATATGCATTGCCACACAGCAGGATAATGATCCATCAGCCCTTAGGCGGGGCCCATGGTCAGGCCACTGATATAGACATACACGCAAGGGAGATCCTAAGGATCAGGGATACCTTAAACAGGATCCTTGCGAAACACACAAAGCAGGATATGGAAAGGATAAAGAGAGATACCGAAAGGGACTTCTTCATGACCAGTGAAGAGGCCTTGCAGTACGGTATCATTGACAGGATAATTGAAAAAAGAGAGGCCTTGGGAAAGGCCTCAATAAAAGCACTGGAAGGATGAGGTCATGGGAAGAAAGAAAGACCATGAGGACTTGATGTGTTCCTTTTGCGGAAAGGGCCAGGATGAAGTGAAAAAGCTCATAGCAGGCCCTTCGGTATACATATGTGATGAATGTATCCAGCTCTGTAACGAGATAATAGCAGAGGAGAATACCCAGGAGGCCTTTCAAAAGGCAGCCAGGATACCAAAGCCATCAGACATAAAGCATTTCCTTGATGAATATGTAATAGAGCAAGAAAGGGCCAAGAAGATCCTCTCTGTGGCCGTCCATAACCATTATAAGAGGATAACCTCTGGCATGGATATGGATGGTGTGGAATTAGAAAAGAGCAATATCCTCCTAATAGGTCCCACTGGGAGCGGAAAGACACTCCTTGCAAAGACCCTGGCAAAGATCCTGAAAGTACCTTTTGCCTCTGCAGATGCAACCACCTTAACAGAGGCTGGTTATGTGGGTGAGGATGTGGAAAACATAATCCTGAACCTGGTACAGGCTGCTGACTATGACATAGAGGCTGCCTCCAAAGGTATTGTGTATATTGACGAGATAGACAAGATCGCCAGGAAGTCAGACAGCCCCAGCCTTACCAGGGATGTATCAGGGGAAGGGGTACAGCAGGCCCTCTTGAAGATAATAGAAGGAACTGTGGCCAATGTGCCACCCAAAGGTGGTAGAAAGCACCCCCAGCAAGAGTTCTTAAAGGTGGACACCACCAACATACTATTTATCTGCGGTGGGACCTTTGTGGGGCTTGACAAGATCATAAGTAACAGGATTGGCAAAAAAGTGATTGGTTTTGAGACAGAGGTCAAAAAGGATCAGGAATATACCCAGAGTGAGATCTTGAGGCAGGTACAGCCAGAGGACCTCATAAAATTTGGAATGATACCAGAATTTATCGGGAGGCTACCCATAATAGCCACCTTGGAGGAGCTCAGCCTTGATGCCTTGGTAAGGATCTTAACAGAACCTAAGAACGCCCTTGTGAAGCAATATCAGAAGCTCTTCACCCTGGAGGGGGTGGAATTGAAATTCACGCAGGAGGCCCTAAAGGCCATAGCCCAGGAGGCCCTAAAACGCAAGTCCGGGGCAAGGGGCCTACGTGCCATATTGGAAGAACTTATGCTGGACATCATGTATGAGCTACCCTCCATGAAGGGACTGAAGGAATGTATAATAACCGAGGAGACTTTATTTAAGAAGCAACCTCCCACCCTAATCTTTGACCAATACCAGAAGAAAGTGGAATATGCATAGATGTTAGACCAGGAAAAACAAGAAAAGCTCCTGCCTTTGGTCCCTTTGAGGGAAATGGTGGTATTTCCCAATACAGTGGTGCCACTTTTCATCGGGAGGGATCGCTCCATTAAGGCAGTGGAATACGCTATGAAGGGGCAGAGGGAGATATTTTTAAGTGCCCAAGTGGCACCAAAGGTGGAAAACCCGAACCCTGATCAGATTTATTCTGTGGGGACAATATGCAAGGTCCTACAGGTCCTTAAGCTTCCTGATGGGACATTGAAGGCCCTTGTGGAAGGGAAGGAAAGGGCCAGGGTCATTCAGTATACCAATGAAGAGAGCTTTTTCATGGTGTGGGTGAGGCCCTTTTCCCACAGAGGATCCTACACCTTGGAAACAGAGGCCCTGCTCAGGTCCATTAAGGAGGCCTTTGAAGAGTACGCCAAACTAAATCCAAAGATGGGACAAGAGGTGGCATCATCTGTCTTGGCCATTGAGGACCCTGTGTCAATGGTGGACACCATTTGTGGCCATCTCAACATGAGACTACCTGATAAACAAAGGCTCCTGGAGATAGAGGAGATCAATGCCAGGTTTGCAGAACTTTACAAAAAACTGATATCTGAGGTGAATATCCTGAAGATAGAGGAAAGGCTCAGGGATAGGGTAAAGAAACAGCTGGAAAAGACCCAGAAGGACTATTACCTGAGCGAGCAGATGAGGGCCATCCAAAAGGAGATGGGCCATAAAGACGATCTCAAGGCAGACTTAGATGAGCTGGAAAAAAAGATAAAGGCAAAGAGACTCCCCAAAGAGGCCCATCAAAAGGTAAGGCAGGAATTCAAGAAACTAAAGCTCATGAGCCCCATGTCTGCTGAGGCCACCGTTGTTAGGAACTACATACACTGGATCATCTCCTTGCCCTGGTATGAGAAATCAAAGGTAAAACTGGACATAGATGAGGCAGCAGCCATACTGGACCAAGATCACTATGGCCTTGAAAAGCCCAAAGAAAGGATCTTGGAATATCTGGCAGTCCAGCATCTAACCAACAAGGTAAAAGGGCCCATCCTGTGTCTGGTTGGGCCACCTGGAGTTGGAAAGACATCCATTGCCAAGTCCATAGCCAGGGCCACAGGGAGGAATTTTGTAAGGCTCTCCCTGGGAGGGGTGAGGGATGAAGCAGAGATAAGGGGTCATCGACGCACCTACATTGGGGCACTCCCCGGCAAGATCATACAGCTCATGAAAAAGGCCAAGACAGTGAATCCTGTCTTCTGTCTGGATGAAGTGGACAAGATGAGCTCAGATTTCAGGGGGGACCCTGCAGCGGCCCTTCTGGAGGTACTGGACCCTGAACAGAACAACGCCTTTAATGACCACTACCTGGACCTGGACTATGATCTTTCCGATGTATTCTTTATAACCACTGCCAATACCCTTTCCAACATCCCCCTGCCTCTTCAGGACAGGATGGAGATAATAAGACTCCCTGGTTATACAGAGGTGGAAAAACTGAACATTGCCAAGTACTTCTTGATCAAGAAGCAGGTGGAACAAAATGGCCTCTCAAAGGAGAATGTGAATTTTTCCGATGGTGCCATCTTGGGTATCATACGGGAATATACCAGGGAGGCAGGGGTTAGAAACCTGGAAAGGGAGATTGCAAGCATCTGCAGGAAGGTGGCAAGACAGATAGTGAAAAAGGGTACTGAGGCCAAGGTAAATATCAATGCCAAGGCCCTCCATAGGTACCTGGGTGTACCCAAATATAGGTATGGCAAGAAGGAGGAAAAGGACCTTGTGGGTGTTGCCACGGGTCTTGCCTGGACAGAGGTGGGTGGTGAGCTTCTACAAATAGAGGCCTCTATCATGCCTGGAAAGGGAAAACTGGTGCTCACAGGCAAGCTGGGAGATGTGATGAAAGAGTCTGCCCAAGCTGCCCTAAGCTATGTGAGGTCCAGGGCAAGGCAACTTAAGCTGCCCGAGCATTTTTATGAGTGCATAGATATACACATCCACGTCCCTGAAGGGGCCATACCTAAGGATGGGCCAAGCGCAGGCATAGCCCTTTGCACGGCTATTGTCTCAGCCCTTACTGGTTGGCCCACCAAACACAATGTGGCAATGACAGGAGAGATAACCCTCAGGGGCAGGGTATTGCCCATAGGGGGCCTTAAAGAAAAGATACTTGCAGCCCACAGGGGAGAGATTGGCAAGGTGATTATTCCTTATGACAATAAAAAGGACCTGGAGGAAATCCCCAGCAAGGTCTTGAAAAAGATGGATATATACCTGGCAGAACATATGGATGAGGTCCTGAAAGAGGCCCTGGTCCTTTTAGAAGGAGATCTTTTCCCTGAAGGGGAATATCGTCCCGCTTGCCTTGCGGAGATCGTGAAGTCTGATATAAGGATAGAGACACCTGCCTCGCCCCCAAGCCATTGATGGGAAGATAATCAAAAACAAGGCCTTGGAGGCCATAAGGATCTTTAGGCCCAGGATCGGGCCTGATCAATATAACTTAGGTGTATTTTTCAATAATCAACCATGATTGTGAAAGACAGGCCAGAACAACAAAAATATCTACATCCTAAGGTGATACTGGATCACCTTGTAAAAGACGGGCTCTTGGGCCAGGTACAGGCAAAACAGGCTATAAAGGATTATCCCGGTGCCCTGGAAAGACTCAAAAGGCTTGAGACTTACAAGACAGCCTCCCTCAGGCAGACACTTGTACACCCCATTGACCCCATAGATGTAATTGTCTCTTTACAGCTACCCAGGCTGGATGACCCTTCCAATATATTAGATGAGGATGTTATCTATGCGAGCCTTTCAAGGGCATGGGGCTACAAATTTTATAAGCCTGACCCATTAAAACTAAGCCTTGATGTGGTAACTGGTTACATACCATATCAGTTTGCCTTAAGACACCTTTTACTTTCAATCTCCTCAGAGGGAGCAAGTCTAAAGGTTGCCACACCTTATCCATTTAATCTGGATGCCATTCATACTCTATCAAAGGCAATACAATTAAAAATTGAAGTAGTAGTATCTCCCAAAAAAGATGTGATTAGAGTGATAAATGAGTTTTACAACTTCAGGAAATATATAAGTGCTGCAGAGGCACAGTTTGGTGTTCAATCAGTGGATATTTCTAACCTTGAGCAATATGTAAGCGTAAAAAGTACAGATGATGATATTTCCAATGAACAACACATTATCA
>FWWL01002628.1_pt1 | contig 36025 bp, 31 predicted proteins | sample 2228331 | NCBI WGS metagenome assembly FWWL01 (sample SAMEA103939775, study PRJEB20133) | metagenome
AAGTTAAAGCGCAGATGCTCCTTTGGAAGTACTTTGTAAGAAGCTAAGATACAAACTCATCGATTACTACAAAAAAGTATTCACAAGAGGGGGTGATATGCTATAAAGGTTTAGAAATAACAAAAGGGGTGGCGTTAGTTGCATCATCCTTATGTTTGGAGGCAAACATATTTTGCTTTACACAGTCTTTTTCTCCAGCGTAGGTCTTTACTGCGATTGCCATTAAATCTGGGGGTCAACAACGGGATGTGTTTACTGGACACTGTGTTCGCTTAGTTTTTACAACCACTCAATCAAATTGTTTAAAAATCAAATAAATGTTAAATTTTCCCAGAACGAAAACAAAAAATCCTACTTCTCTAAATTATGAGAAAGGCTCTGCTTCTTGCTATATTTTTAGTTTTTTATCTGCCAGCATTCTCTCAAGACACAAAGGAAAACACAGAGTTTAAATTAGCAATAAATCTATACAACGAAGGCTTCTACGATTTGGCGATATCACAATTAAAAAAATTCATCGACGCCTACCCAAATAGTCCATTAACTCCGGAGGCGAAGTTTTACCTTGGTATGTCTTATTTCAAACTTCGCAAATTTGAAGACGCCCAAACAACGCTTCAGGATTTTGCATTATCTAAACCATCACATCCAAAGGCGATTGAAGCGCTGTGGAAATCCGCAGAGTGCTTCGTTGAAATGAAAAAATATAAAGAGGCTGGCTCAGCTTTCGAAAGGATTAAACTTTTCTATCCTCAAAGCCAATCCGCGACAAAAGCATTGATTGAGTCCGCAAGATATTTTGAACTCGCAAACGATATCCAAAACACAAAAAAAGTATTATTAGCCCTAATTCAAGAATATCCAACCGATGAATATTTCTACACAGCAAGATTTAAACTCGCCGAAATCTTCGCTAAGGAAGGGAACTTCGAAAAAGCTTTGATCGAATACAAGAAAATTTCAAATGAGACGGAAGATAGAAATTTAAAATTCGAAGCAAAGTTAAACATCGCCAAAATAAATTCAAGTCTCGGCAAAAGCGAAGAAGCGGAAATAATTCTTAAGGATATCATAGCCCAAAGTCAAATTAACCCAATGATAACTGCATCCGCATATTTTGAACTTGGGAAACTTCAATCTGAATTCGGTGAATATGAAAACGCGATAGATTACACGCTGAAGGCTAATTCATTGATAACCCCGAAAGACACATCCGAAAACGCTAAAACCTTAAGACAAAAAATTTTGCTCCATCTTGCAAATTACTACTTCAACATCGCGGATTATCAAAACGCCATAAAATTTTACAACGAACTTTTAAACTCGATCTCCCAATCCGATATAAACCCCGAACTTTGGTTTAACATTGCTACTGCATTCGATAAGATTTCAAACTATGAAAAGGCAAATGAATTTTATCTAAAAGTCATCAACAACGACACAGCATCTATAAGGCTTTCAAATTCTATTCTGAATCTTGCGAAAAATTACGCTCGCCTCGGTAACTTTGAAGATGCGGTTTACTTTTACAAAAAATATATCGAGTTATATCCAACGAGCAAACAAACCCCAGCAACTCTTTTTCAATTAGCTTTGACCTATGAAGAAAAAATCAAAGACTATAGAAAAGCAATTTTTTACTACACTGATCTTTTAAATCGATTCCCACAAAGTAAGTTTGTCGACAACGCGATATACCAAATTGGGCTGTGCTATGCAAAGCTTGGAGAGATAAACAACGCTCTCACAAGTTTTGAAACATTGCTCAAAAATTACAAATCATCAGAACTTTATGACGATGCGTTTAACCAAGTCGAGACCTTACGGCGATTTCATGTTGTAAATCAAACCAACTATATAAATTCGATCGCAGAACTCATCGGAGACATTCTCACAAACAAACCAAAAAGCGAAACAACTTTAAAACTTGCCGATTTCTATAATTTCACACTTAAAGATTACTCGACCGCTTTAAAATACTACGACATCGCTCTATCTGAGGGTAAATTTGCTCCTGATAAAATCGCCCGGATAAATTATCAAAAATTAAACTGCGCTTACAACCTATTCCTTGATAACAAGCTAAATCCCGACTCCGTGAAGAACATAATCCAAAGGTTTATGGATTTAAGTTCTGGGGTCGAACCAGAAAAACTTGACAGTGTCATCTTTTATCTTTACAAAGTCCAAACAGCGGGATTAAATCAAAGCGAAAAAAGAAAAATTGCAGAGGAATTCAAAAAGAAATATCCAAATTCGAAATTTTACGCACTTTTCACAATTGAAATTGTAAATTATCACATCGAAAATGGAAATTGGAACGAAGCAATAAAACTTGTAACCGAGAACCTAAATAAATTTAACCAAGAGCAAATCCCCGAAGCCCTGTTCAAAAGAGCATACGCTTATTATAAAATCGGAGAAAAACAAAAATCTTTATCTGACATAGATCTAATTTTGATAAAGCATTCGCCTTCACCTTACGATGCAAAAGCTTTGGATTTACAGGCACAAATTTTCAAAGAGAACAAAAATTATTCTCAAGCGATAAAATCCTTGCGCGATATAGAGCAAAAATATTTCTATACAGATGTTGCAGAAGATGTGAAATTAAAAATCGCGGACATTTACTTTGAATCAAACGATCACCTCAAGGCAATAAATGAATACAAAGATTATCTCTCAAACCTCGATCTCGCGGAATATGAAAAGAAAGCCGATATCACATTCAAAATCGCATCCGCATATCAAAAACTTGATGACATCTCAAATGCAAAAAGATATTATAAACTTTATCTTTCAACCCCTAAACCAAGCCCAGGGATAACCCTTGAAAAATTGTTGCCATTTGCTGGCGAAGCATACTATGCCCTCGGAAACATTTACAAAATGGAGGGGATAAATGAAAAAGCAGTTTACTATTTTGATAAAGCCGGAAAATTTCAAACATCAATTAACTTAAAATCTATGCTTGAATCTGCCAGCATACTTTTCGAAAATGAAAGATACGATGAAGCCCTGAAAAGATATAACGATGCACTAAAAATTGCTACAAATGATTCATCCCGCGCATGGATTCAATCAAGAATTATAATTTGCTATTTTAGAATGAACGATATTGATAACGCAAACAAAGCCATAAACCAATTTAAACAAACCTTTCCGAAGTTTGACCTGAAGAATTACCTTGCTGAATTTCAAATTGAACTTGGCGGATATTATTTCAGAAGAAATGACTCGACCAACTCTAAAAAAGCATTCGATGATGTAATAAAAAATTATCCCAATACAAGATTTTCTCACCTTGCCCAATATTGGCTTGCAAAAATTGATGAATACAACGGAAAAATTGACTCGGCGATTAAATCACTTATAGAACTTAACGGAAAACCTATCGATAAAGACATTAGACTTCGCGTAAACCTATCGCTTGGGAATATGTATTTCAAACTTGAAAAATATGATTCGGCGACGATCTACTACAGGTTTGTCGTCGAGTCAGCGGAAGATCTTAAAACTTTACAAACCGCGATGAGCAACCTTCTCGCTTGTTACGAAGAACTCGGATATTATGAACTTGGCATTGAAATCGCAAGGCGATACATTCAAAAATTCCCCAACGCTGATGATATAGTTGATGTGAAGATAAAAATTGGTGTGATGTACGAGATGCTTGGGAATTATGATCTTGCGCTTTCTTATTTTCAAGGACTTCTCGAAGAAGCGGACAAAGATCTCGAAGCAGAACTTCACTATTACATTGGCGAGGTGCTTTACTACAAAGGTGAGTATGAACAAGCGATACTTGAATTTTTAAAAGTCCCCTATCTTGTTACAAAGAAAACGAAGATCGACTGGACAGCAAATGCCTTTTATATGGCTGGGCAATCGTATGAAAAAATGAAAAAATACGACCAGGCGATAAATATGTATCAGCAAATAATTGATAGACCCGGGATAGATCCGATCTTCAAAGCAGGAGCTCAAAAAGAAATCGAACGCGTAAAATCGATTTTAAAACAATAAATAAGAGTCCAAATATGTTCGAAAAAGAAGTCCAAAACATAAAGCAAAAGATATTATCCCACGCAAGTGGGAGAGATCAAATTTCGCTGTCCGAAATTATGAACTGGGATATACCGCAACCGTTGAAAGACTATTTTAATATCTTCGCGGAGAGAATTTTAAGCGAGGAACTTTTGAGCGTTCTCTATTCAAAAAGATTTGATCAGGAAAATATCGATTTTATTGAGGCGCGTAAAAGATTGATGGGCACATTGAAAAATGCGCTTATGCTAAATTATTCTGAATTTGAAAACGCTCTTGACAAAGCCTCGAAATTTGCGATTAATTTTATTCTAAGACCTGAGTGGACGCTTGCAAAAGTCATATTTAAAAACGAAAACACTAAAACAACGGAGCAAATCCTTGAGTCGCTTTCAAACTTCAACGAGTATACATATTATAAAAAACTTTTAGAAAAAGTTCTCGAAAAATATCAATCAAATGAAATTAAACTTGAGCTTTTCCAGCGCATCCTTCGCAAAATTGACGAGGAGGTTATGAAAAATGTCTCGATAAAAGATATGCTTTCGATAATAGAACCGGTTTTCAAATTTTTTAAATTCGCAAATGACGAAAACGCAGTTCCAGCGGAAGCATTGATAATTTTCTTTAATGATAAAGGAGCAGAAAACATTGTAAAAGAAATCGAACTTGAAAGAGATCTTCATCGAAGAGCGAAATTTACTATAAACGATGTTGAGATAATTTTGAAACGCTTTTATAAACCCGCTGAAATCCCAACCATTACAATTGAACCAAAAATCGAGACACCAACATCGGAAGAAAAAATTAGCGAACCAGAAACGATTGAACCCGATATCGAAAAACCTCAACCTAAAACAACCGCTAAACTGACCGATTTAAATTTGCTTCTCGACGAGAAAATGAGAGAAAAGTTTATAAAGAAAATCTTCAAGAAAAACGAATTAAAATTTCAACAAGCCATAGAAAAACTTAACTCGATCGACACATGGAAAGAAGCGTCCGCATTTATTGATTCGATATTCATTGAACACGAAATCGATCCTTACTCGGACGAAGCAATTGAATTTACTGATTTTGTTTATAGAAGATATATCCCAAAAGCGAGGTGATATGCTTTTAATAGATTACGCGAAAATACATGTTAAGGCTGGCGATGGAGGAAACGGATGTGTCAGCTTCAGAAGAGAAAAATATGTCCCCAAAGGTGGCCCAGATGGTGGCGATGGAGGAAAAGGCGGAGATGTGATAATTCGTGCGGATAAGAATCTATCGACATTGCTCGATTACAGATACAAAACATTTTACAGGGCAGAAAACGGAGAACATGGTCGGGGCAAAAATCAACATGGCAAAGATGGAGAAGATATAATCTTGCTCGTCCCATGCGGAACGGTTGTAAAAGATGCTCAAACTGGCGAAATTCTTGCGGATCTTGTAAATCATGGAGATGAAGTTATAGTTGCACGCGGTGGAAAAGGTGGCAGAGGAAATGCAAGATTTGCAACGCCAACAAATAGAGCCCCAAGATTTGCTGAAAAAGGAGAAAAAGGCGAAGAAAGGGAAATCGAACTTGAACTTAAACTCATCGCTGATGTCGGTCTTGTTGGTTTCCCAAATGTTGGAAAATCAACTTTGATATCAAGAATTTCCGCCGCAAAACCAAAAATAGCGGATTATCCATTTACGACGCTTCAACCAAATCTTGGAATCGTTAAATATGACGAGTTTAAAAGCTTCGTCGTCGCAGATATGCCGGGCTTGATAGAAGGCGCACACATAGGAAAAGGGCTCGGCATCCAATTCTTAAAACATATCGAAAGAACGAAACTTCTCGTCATAATGATCGAATGCATAAGCCCAAACCCAGCGAAAGATTATGAAACTCTTTTGAATGAGATGAGATTATTCTCCCCAGCGTTGCTTGAAAAACCAAGAATTATAGCCATCACAAAAATTGATCTCGCGGACGCAAAATTGAGGAGGAAACTTGATAAAATAAATTTCGAAGACGATATCCCCGTTATAAAAATCTCCGCTGTGACAGGTGAAGGGCTAAAAGAATTAATAGAGCTTATGTGGTCTGAACTTACAAAACTTAAAGAGAAAGAATTAAAAGAAGTCTCGAAATGATCGAGTCGCTGCACAACTCGGTCTTTTATGAAAAACCTGAGGTCGTCAGCTCGGCCCCGGGAAAAATAAACTTGATGGGCGAGCACACACATCACAGCGGAGGATTTATTTTCTCAATAGCAATTAATCAACGCGTTTATGTGAGCATCTCATCAAGGCTTGACGATAAATTCATAGCGTATTCAAATCGTGAGATGGAATTTGAAATTTTCACAAAAAAATCGCTTGATAAAATCGAAAAAAACAAATGGTCGACGCCTGTTAAAGGAGTTATAAAATCCTTTCTTGATAATGGATTCGATTTGCCCGGGCTTAACATCTGCATAGCCAGCGATATATCAACAAGCGTTGAACTTGCCAATTCATCAGCAACTGCGGTCGCTTTATCATTTGCAATCAGACGCCTTCAAAACATCGAAATCGAAGATATTGACTTACTTCATTTATGCGGAATGGTAAATAAAAATTTTTCACCTCACGAAACCATTTTCGACTGCATCGCATCCGCAATGGGAAGAGATAAAACCGGAATTTTGATCGATTGTAGGACATTGAAATACGAATACGCTCCAATTTCAAAAAGTTTAAAAATCCTGATCATCGACATCGGCAAAAGGGAGCCAAACGCTCTTTCTCAGTTTTTAAAACGAAAATCTGATTGCGACTCTGCTTTAGAAGTCATCTCAAGCCTCAATCCGCAAATCCACTCCCTATGCGATTTAACATCTGATGAACTTAAAAGATATTCAAATTTTCTCGACAAAAGTTCAATGGGAAAAGTTCGCTATGTCGTTGGAGAAAATGAAAGGACATTAAACTTTGTGATCGCTTTAAGACGTGGTGACCTTTCAATGGCTGGAAAATTAATGTTCGACTCGCATCTAAGCCTAAGGAATGAATACGAGATAATCTCACCCGAAATCGATGCAATTGTAGATATATCAGCAACGATCGAAGGTGTTATAGGGGCAAAACTTTTTGGGAACTGTTCAGGTGCAGTGGTTATAACAATGAAAGAGAAAACGGGCGAGGCGATAAGAATTTTATCGGAAAAGTTTCAAGAGCTCTTTGGAAGGAAGTTAAAAATTTATGTCACCCCGCCCGAAAATGGAGTTGAAGTTAGTTTCAAATCATAAACTTTAATTTCGCCACAAATATTGAACCTTCAGGAAAATTTCTCGATTCGTCTGCCTCACTCCATATCCCTCAAAATCAAGCATATTGACCGTTGAGCCGATGTAAAATATCGTAAATGGATTAAGTTTAAAACTTAACAATGGGAAAACCTGAACCGAGCCATCAAAAGAATCATACTGGGCTATTAACCGCACGAATAGATTTGGATTGAATTGATAAATTCCAACGATCCCAGAAACATATCCGTCGTAGAACAATTCCCTCGTCTCGATATTTTCCAAACGCGCCTTTGAATACCACCCCGAAATTTCAATCTTTTCCGAAGGTTTGAGTCGTAAATTAACTGAAAAATTTTTTGCTAATCCAAGTTTCGGATCGTCCGGGTCCCTGTAAATTTGCCTACCATATTCACCTCTGACGCCGAAGGCTAAAAATTTAAATGGCGTGGAATACACATTTCCAAAAATTCTATGAATCCCAGTAAATCTACGACTTGCAAAAATTTCTTCATTTACAGGCAGAAAACCAACAAACACCTCCGTTTGCGCTTTAAGTTGGGCTCTAAAGCCAACCATACCCCATCTTTCCTTTCGCGCACCAGCGTAATTGAATTGCAAACCAAATTCCATAAATAAATCCCAAATATCAACGATAGAACCTCTCGGGTAGAAATTGAACCTGTTTTCAATGTTTATAGACCTTACATTATTCCCTCTGATAAAACCAAGATGTGGCTGAAAAGTTGGAGAGAAATCCCGATAAGTGATCTCAAACTCATGATATTTCGCAAACTTCATAAATCTAACAATTGCACCAAGCCCGGAATATCTCTCACCATCAAATGTCTCAGTATAATTTGTATTTCCAAATTTCCCATCGCTCGAAAAAATATCTGGGTTGTTTACCTCCTTCACAATCGAATAAAGAATCTGACCCCTAAAGTAATAACTCTTCCAAAAGGAATAGTTCCAATCAACGCCAGCGACATAGTTATAAGCCTCACTCAGATTTCGCGATGTGAAAAGTAAACCAACGAAGGATTGATTGCCAAAATCGTATCTCAATCTGCCAGAGTTTGTAAACGAGTTAAGTGAGGTTAAAACGGTTGAACTACCTTCTTCGCCTGGTATTAAGAACGGCGTTTTTTGATCAAGCGAAGATATATAAGTAAGCAAAAGTTTATCCGACTTTTGCCTTACTTTCAAAGCGAATAAAGGACTATTTAACATCCTGGAATAAAAGGCATTTATCGGAGTTTGAAAACCTTCCATACCTTCAAGGAAAAACGGTCTTTTCTCTGGATAATAAAGAGCAAAAGTTGTATTGACCTTTATTTGATATTCATCGGTTTCAATCTGGCTAAAATCTGGATTAAAAACGCCCTCTATCACGGTTTCAGAACTTGGAGAAAATTTAACTCCAATGCCCGCCCTTGCTTTTATTCGCTCATTTTTAAATTCTTGATTTGGATCGTTGTCTTGTAAATAACCAGTTTGATAACTCATCGCATATGGCAAGAGTTCAAAGAAACTTCCAGAACTTATCCCTTCAAGCCCGATTAATTTCCCAGCCTGACACATCAAACATGGATTATTTTTATCAACCGGCGTCCAAGAGAAAATATATCTACTCTCGCGCGGATAGTTTCTCCCAAGCAATATACTCCATTCCTGATTTTGCTTACTTGGGAATCTAATGCTTTTAAATGGAATAGCTATCTCAACGCTCCAACCCGAATCACTTACCAAACCCATAGAATACCACACAAAATCAAACCTCATATCTTCAAAATTTCCACTTCTCATCCCATCCCCTTGAATCCCGTATGGATTTACCGCAAGTTGGTATGCATTTTGATTGTCACCATATGTATCAATCATCAAAATAACAAAATCGTCTTCCCACATTTTGTCTCTATCAGTTATGTGCGCCCTTATAGATTTTGGTTCTGAATCATAACAAATAAACCCAAAATAAAGATATTCGTTGTTGTAAAGAGCCATCGCTATCGTTTTCTGAAGCGCTGGGCTATTGTCGGTAATCTGAACCTCGTAATTTAACTCAACTCTTTCTGCGCCTTTCCAAAATTCCTCCTCAAGTTTACCATCAATGTTGATATAACCGTCGATTTTAACCGCTTTTAGTTTGTAATCTTGCGCATTCAAAAGGTGCGAAATTATAAAAATTTGAAATAAAAGGATAAGTAACCGATTACACATGCAATTAATCATTTTAGTTTTTACTCAAATTTTCATTCACTTAATACGAACGGAGACATACCAAAGTTCCAAAAATAAAAAAGGCAGGCGTTAAAAGCCTGCCTTTACTTGCAAATTTAACAATTTTCCATCTAAATATCTAAAATAGAAAATGGTAAACCAAGCTTATGTTTCGCCCGGGCATCGGAGCAAAATCTTTTATCCTCGAGAGATGGTCGTAATATGTTTTATTGGTCAGGTTTTCCACATTTAAATTTATCTCATGCGCAACTCCTGCAAAGGGCAACCTTAGTCCGAAATGTAAATTTACAATTCCATATCCAGGCGTTCGTGTCTCGCCCGGGGCTAACTTGTTTTGTGCGGAAACTAACTTAACTTCGAAACCAAAATTATACCTGCTGGTTCTATATTCGATCCCTAAAATCGCTCTTAGCGGTGGAATTAACGGTAAATATTCGTTTGTATCCCTTCGTTTGCCTTCGACATAGTCAGCAACGATCGATGTCTTCAGATTTCTAAATGGTTCGATTTCAAATTTTGCTTCAAATCCTCTTAAAATAGCATTTGCAGAGGCATATTCATATATAGGAAGATTTGACACAGAATCGATCTTTCCAGTATCATAAGAATAGATAAAGTCATCGATATAATTCAAAAACAGCGAAATATCTCCACTTGCCCGAGAGGTGAGCAACTTCAGCAAAAGATTAAATTCGTTTGATGTTTCGACTTTTAAATTTGGATTCCCAATTTCAAAACTTAATGTTCCAAGATGAGGTCCATAAGCGAAAAGTTCCTGAAGAGTTGGGACCCTAAAACCACGCGAAAAGCTAAACGCCAAATTCATTTGCTCCGCAAGTTTATAAACTAAACCAGCCGAACTTGACAAAACATTAAAGTTTTTCACCTGCGCTGGAACATTTTCAAACTCTTTTGATTTAACCCTTGCAAAATCATATCTCAATCCAGCCTGAAGTGTTAACTTGCGAAGTTCAACCTCTTCATATAAAATCAAAGAGCCAAGATATAAATCTGCATCTGCAAAAAATTTTTCCTCACCTGTTGTTTTATAATTTTGATACAAAAAGCTCGAACCAATCATCCCTTCGAGACCCAAAACTTTGCTATGTTTCAACTTTAAATCGCCATTTATCGTCCTCATCCTTATTTGAGTCATCACTTCGCCTTCTTCTATTTCATCGTGATCATAGTTTGTTTGATTCACCTGAAGCTCAAGTCCCTGCAAACTTGAATTTTCAAAGTTAACCTCTGTTCTGAAAGCATATTTATTTCGATTTATCTTAAATCTCGGCTTTTCACCCTCTTGAGATGGAATTCCATAATCGCCATTGAAATTTCTGAGGGCAAATCCACTGCTAAAATTTTTTGTGTGATAGGCAACTCCAATTGATGAGGTTAGATTTTCAACTTCTGTATTGTTCAATGCTCCAATCGGCGTCTTCGTGTTTCCATTTTTTCTATATCCCAACTCAGCTCTAAACCCCAAGTTTTTAATTCCATAATCTAAAACGCCAAAACCTGAAAATGCCGAATTAACCGTTGCTCCCATCAATCTAAAAGAGCCACGCAACCTATCGTGAATTGCACGAGGTATATCCTCAGAAATTATGTTTATCACCCCACCCAAAGAATTTACACCGTAGAACAAGCTCGCCGGTCCTCGTATAACTTCAATTCTTTCAACGGAAATCGGATCGAACGAGACCGCATGATCAGGTGTTAAATCCGACGCATCTCCAATTCTAACGCCATTGTCAAGTATGAGAATTCTCGTTCCCGTCAACCCACGTATCACTGGTCGTCCAACCGCCGAACCATTATATTCAAGGTTTATCCCCGGTTCGTAAGATAAAGTCTTTGCGATGTTATCTCCTAACCTTAATCCAAGTTTATCTTCATCAAGCACAGTTATCGGCTGATAAATCTCAAACAAGCTCTTTTTATACAATGTCCCAGTGACAACGACCTCTTGAAGTGAAATTGTCGTTTGTTCAAGTTCGACATTTAAGTTAACTACCTCGTTATCTTTCACCTCCACTTTCTTGTGCGTCTTTCTATATCCAACATAACTTATCTCAATTGTATAATTTCCCTCCGGAACCTTTTCAATTACGAAAGTTCCATCAACTTTTGTTATCGTTCCTCTTTTAAGTTCGACAAGATGAACATCCGCTGATGGGAGAGCCTCACCCGTGGATTTATCTATGACTTTACCTTTTATAGTCCCTTGTGCGAATAAATTTAGATAAATCCCAATAGTGAACAAAAATGCAACGATTGTACGCATTGTTTCAATTGAATTTTGTTTTTGATTTTTCGAGTTTTTAACAAGTTAATGAGCAGAGGGGAAGTTATGCTACGGGCGGAGCACGGTTTTGAATTGAAGATTGGAGCGGAACTTTAAAGTGTGGTGAAGGTTCGCAAAATAATGTATTTTGAGGCTTTCGGGTTGAATCTAAGTTATAAATTTTTGAGAAGATATGGTTTGAATTCAGAGACAAGAAAATGCATACGAAATCAAATTTTACATTGGGATGGAATTTATGACCAACGCAATCATGGTTGTTTATCTGCTTTATCCCCAAATTAAAATGGAAATGAAAACTCGCGCTGAAATAAAAGATCATGCTAAGATACATAAATAAAGTCAACGCTATGTAAACCTTCCTTAACCTCAAACCATTCAAGCATTTATTTTTCTGTAATTTAGCAACACAATCCAACCTTTTCAAGTTCCTCTTAAACACCAAGCAAACGTTTGATATTTCCAGCCAATATCTTTTGGATTTCATCATCGGACAAACCAAGTTCTTTTAAGATCTCCAACTGTTGATTTAAGATATCAACCCTATATCCACGAGGGAAAATCCCGCTATCGGTTCCAAATATTATTCTATCAACTCCAAAAACATCTATCGCTTTTGCGAAGACATCTTTAAGTTCGATTTTATAAGGCAACACCTTTATCCACGAATTTGAACTTGATGTATCAACATAAACATTTTTACATTGAGCTCCTAAAATCAAAAGTTCTCTAAAATATCCAGCGCCGAAATGAGGTATTATGAAGTTAACATCTGGATGTTTTACAGCGACTCTGTGAAGGTCGGTTGGATTGCCATATGTTCCATCGATTTGATCTCTTAAACCGATAGCCTCACGAATAGGGATTTTCAAAATTCCAAAATGTGTAAAAACAACAAGCCCGTATCTTTCAGCAATGGCATAAATTCCCTCAAGAAATTCATCGTAGATATGCACATGATAAAGCGTTGGGAACAAGATAATGCCTTTCATCCCCATATTTTCTACAGCATGTCTTATTTCAAGGTCAACATTTTCAGCAAGTGGATTAACCGTAAAAAAGCCGATGAATTTATCGGGAAATGCAGAAACAGCGGTTGAAACAGAAAGCGTATCTTCTGGAATGCTTGCAAAAAGAATAAGTCTTGAAATTCCATATTTATTCATCTCATCAAGCCACCGTTTTGCAAGTTGAACTGGGCTTACGGGTGGGGTTTCTATCCCATATTTTTCTTTAAGATTTGCAAATTCCTCACTCAGTGGCGCTTCCTTCCCCTTTATTCTTATCAATGTTTTGAAAAAGTTGAAGGAGAAAAAGTGAACGTGTGCATCCCAAATTTCAAACTCACTCATTTGACGGACTCCGAAGATTTGTTCTTATCAATTTAAAGATATTTAAATTTTGATTACTTTTCAAGCCTTGGTGTAGGGATAAAATAAAAAAGACCGCTGGCGCTCGGGGACACACGCCAGCGATCTCGGCGGGAAAGGAAACGGGGATGATTACGCGTTAGAAATATAATAAATTCTAAATCATTTGTCAAGCGTTTTTTAGGTTTTTAGGCTTGTTTAAAAAATTTCCCCAAAATACGATTCGCTTTGAATTTCTCTATAACAGGCTTTAAATTTATAACGTAACCAAAACAAAACCTTAACAAAAAATGCCACTTTTCATCGAACGTGGAAAATGGCTCGGCAAAGAAAAAGAAGATATCGAAAAGGACTGGGAAGAGAGAGGTTTCACATGTGATGTTTGGATCGACCCACCGGGACAAAGATGGGAAAACTTTGTGCATGAGACCGACGAACTTGTAACACCATTAAATGCTGTGCTTGAAATCGAATGCGACGGCGAAGTTGCAGAACTTCACCCGGGCGATGAATGGTTTATCCCAAGAGGTGCGATTCATTCCGTAAGAAATAAAAGCGATGAAATCGCATACTGGCTTTACGGATACAACATATCAAAAACAAAAGCATAAATTAAAAATGGAATACAGACAATTTGGAAAGACAGAAATTCAAATCCCCGCCGTAATATTCGGTGGATGGGCAATCGGAGGATGGTATTGGGGAGGAACAGATGAAGAAACTTCAATCAAAGCAATTCAAAAGGCGATCGACCTTGGAATGAACTGTATCGATACAGCGCCAGTTTATGGATTTGGACTTGGAGAAGAAATAGTTGGAAAAGCGATAAAAGGAAGAAGAAACGAAGTTATAATAGCGACGAAATGCGGTTTAAGATGGGATGAAGAAGAAGGTGAATTTTTCTTTGACACCTATTTCAATGGCAAAAGATATTATGTTTACAGAAACAACCGAAAAAAATCTATAATTGAAGAATGCGAAAGAAGCCTGAAGCGACTTAACACAGATTACATAGACATTTATCAAATTCACTGGCCAGATAAAACTACGCCCATCGATGAATCGCTCGAAGCTTTAACCATACTACAGGAACAAGGTAAAATAAGAACGTTCGGAGTAAGCAATTTTGATATTAACCTTCTTAAAGAAGCAGTAAAATACGCAAGGGTTGAAAGCGACCAAGTAAAATTTAGTTTGATCGATCGAGCCATTGTAAATGGACTCGCTTCGTTTTGTATCGAAAATCAAATTTCAATTCTTGCATACAGTCCGCTTGAGCAAGGTTTGTTAACAGGGAAAATAACGATGGAGACGGAATTTAAAAGCGGTGATTTGAGAAAGAAACAATTTTGGTTTCAGCCCGAAAATAGAAAGAAAGTTCTCGATGCGCTTGAAAAAATTAAACCGATAGCAAAAGAAAGAAATGTCACGCTCGCTCAACTTGTGATAAATTGGACATTTTCACAACCCGGGATCACATCCGCAATCGTTGGGGCAAGAACTCCTGAACAAGTGGAGGAAAATGCCGGCGCGGTCAATTTCAAATTAAGCCAAGAAGAAATTCAAAAAATAAGCGAAGCTTTTGCATGGGAATAATTATCCTCGCCCTGCTTCTTGCAAATTTATCATTCGCACAAAGGCATGCCTACTTTCAACAACGCGTTGACTACGAAATGGATGTTTACTTAGATGTTAAAACGCATCTGCTTAAGGGAAAACAAATAGCAATTTATCAAAACAATTCACCAGACACGCTCTTTGAGATTTACTACCATCTCTATTTGAATGCATTTAAACCAGGAAGTTCAATGCAGATAAAAGGTGATGTGATACGAAACAGGCTTGGCGATAGAATAAGGTCGATGAAACCTGAAGAATACGGCTGGACATTGGTTAAATCTTTGAAAGCAGATGGCGAAGAGATCGAATTTGAAATTTTCGATACAATTTTAAAAGCAAAACTTAAAAAACCTCTTCTCCCTTCCCAATCCGTTAAACTTGAAATGGAATTCGAATCTCAAATTCCCAAGCAGACAAGAAGAAATGGCAGAGACAATTTTGAAGGAATTGATTATAGCATGGCTCAATGGTATCCAAAGATTTGTGAATATGATTTCGAAGGATGGCATGCAGACCAATACATCGAGCGCGAATTTTATGGCGTGTGGGGAAATTTTGATGTCAAGATAACACTACCGTCGGATTATCTCGTCGGCGCAACTGGCGTAATTCAAAATCCAGATGAAGTTCTATGTGGATATGAGCTTGGAGCGGTAGATACGGTGATTTTTCCAAGTCAATGGAAAAAACAATCAAAAGGTGAATTAAAAACATGGCATTTCAAAGCTGAAAACGTTCACGATTTTGCATGGGTCGCAGATAAAGACTATATACATGAGATAACATGGCTTGCGCTTGGAAATGATACCGTAGTAATTCATCTTCTTTATCAGCCCGATGTCTATATGTTTTGGCGAGAGGCTGGAGAATTTACGCGCGAAATAATAAGACTTTATAGCGAATGGTTTTATAAATATCCATATAAAAGTTTTACAGTCGCACAAGCAGGCGACGGGGGAATGGAATATCCTATGTTGATTATGATAACAGGACGACGAAGTAGAACAAGTATGCTCGGAATCCTTGCGCATGAGATCGGACATAATTGGTTTTACGGTTTGATTGGAAACAATGAATCTAAAGAAGCTTGGATAGATGAAGGAGGGGCAAGTTTTGTGACGCCAAGAGTATTTAAAGAATTTCTCGGTGAAAAATGGAACGATTTCTCGGGAATTTACAAATTGCTAAGACCTGAATCCGATATCTACACTGGCTATAAAAACTATATCAGATTTTCAAATCTTGAGTATGAAGAGCCAGTTCTTTTACATTCCGACTTCTTCCGAGAGTCGATAACTTATACAAACGCAGTCTATGGGAAAGGCGCCAGCGTATTTGAAATGCTTGAATATGTCGTTAGTGATAGTGTATTTGAAGAAATAATGAAAGAGTTTTTCAATCAATGGGCTTTTAAACACCCTACGACCAAGGATTTCGAAAGAGTTGCGGAAAAAGTAAGCGGAATGGAACTTGATTGGTTCTTTGACCAATGGTTAAAAACAACGAGAAAATGTGACTATTCAATTGAAAATTTTGAAGGAAAATGGACAATAAAAGATGGAAAGAAAAAATACATCGTAAAAGTAAGACTGCGAAACAAAGGTCAACTCGTGATGCCGATCGACCTTTACTTTTACTTCAAAAGCGGAACTTATCAAAAAGTTATAATCCCGCTCGATCTTCAACTCAAGCCAAAGCGAGAACCAGGCGCGATAACGCTTGACTTTTGGTATTGGGTTAACCCGACATATGAATTTGAACTCGATTTCGATGAAGAGGTTAAATTTGTGGAGATTGACAGTAGACTAAAACTCAGAGATGTAAACAGGCTAAACAATAAAACTGGCCTTTTCAACAAGATTCAATTTAAATTTCTTGAACAGACATATTTGAATCCCCCGATCGACAAGTATTGGTTTACGCTCAAGCCATCAATCTGGTTTGCTCAAATGAACGGGGCAAGAGTTGGAACTTTGATAAACGGAGCATATCTATTTGATTTTTACCGAGTTGAAACAGGGCTTTGGTTTAACACAAAGTCGCGGGATTTCGATTATTTTTTTGGCTACCGTAATAATACATTAAAAGTTTTGGAAAGGTTGAGCGAATTTGGAATTGAAATTTTCAAACTTCACGGTTTGAGGCGAATTTATTTTGAAATTTCAAAAGATATACGACCACTTTATTTTACAATTCCGCCTTTCTACAAAATCATTTTATTTTTCGAACATACATCGCCTGTGGAAAGCGAATTTAACTTCGCCAAATTAAAATTTGAAAGCAAAATTTACAGCGTTGGGCTAAAAGCACAGATGAACTATGTATCTCAAAATTCATCGATCATATCGTTTGATTTTAACTTCAAAACCACGACAGCAAATAGCCAAAAGAATTTCACAAATATATTTTCAAACATTGAGATAAGAGATAAAGTTATTGGATTTGATTTCTCCGCTCGACTTAACCTCGCACAAACATTTGGAGAGCCACCTGTCCAAGAGAGATTTTATTTAATTGCGAATCCATACGAACAATTTCTAAATCAGCCATTTAGAATGATTTATCTGATCGACCCCATGTTTTCAGAAAAATCAAAATTATTCTTAAAAGGTGGATTAAACCTGCGTGGATATTTCGATAGAACCGACATTTGGGTGAGAAGCGGTGCAAGTATAAACATTGATTTTACATTTTTGAAGTTAAGAAACTTGCCAATTTTAGGAAATTTTGGCTTTTCATATTTCAGCGACGCTGGGCTTTTGAATTTTCCCGAAGACAAAAAATACGAACTATGGCATGACCACGGTTTTGAAATTAAAATTCAACCTCTTACATTTATTCCATCAATCGTAGAAAATTTGATAAATAGATTCAACAGGTTAAACATAAACGCAATTTTTCCGATTGTGCGTGGTAGCGAGAAACCAAAACTCAGATGGGCAATTGAAATAAAAATCGAAACATAAAATGAAAAAAATTATTTTAGGTCTCTTTTCTGCACTTTTAATCCTTTACATAACTGCAAAGGCAATCCCCGCTGATAATTATTTTAAGCCTGAGGATGAATATCTTGAATATAATGCATTTTGGGGCTTTATAAACCTTGGGAGCATAAAAGTTTGGACAAAGGCAAACGGCGATTATATCAAATCACGATTTAAGTTGGATTCAAATCCGTGGCTTTTTTTCATCAATGTGCATTATGAATTTGAAAGTGAGTTTAGCATAGACTCGCTTCTCGATGCGAAATTTTTGATCTACGAGACGACGCGCGGAGAAAAGGTCGTCACAATCTTTGAGAGGAAAAACGATAAAATCATAGCAACGCAGAAGAAGCTTCAAACGGGCGAAATCGTCAATGTTATCGAAAAAGATACACGAAGCTTTTACAACGGCATCTCCGCTTTTTACTTGACAAGAAAACTACTTGGGACAAACCAAAAGTTAACCATCCCAATTTTAATTCAACTTGATGTCAAGGATGTTGAGGTAAATTTTCATCCAGAAAATTCGACGGTAAACTTTTTGAATTCATCCATAAGAGCCAAAAAAATAACTGGTTTCATTCCTTTCGTCACAGAGGATATAGCTGGTTTGACTGGCGATTTTTACGCTTATTATTCCGACGATTCAGCAAGGATACCGATAAAAGCGTACTTCAAAACCTTTCTTGGAAATGTCAAGGTTGAACTCGTCAAATGGGATAGAAACAAATGGCAACCACCACAACTTGCGGATAAAAAATAAAACCTGTTTAAAATGAAAGCGCTTGTAACAGGAGGCACGGGCTTTATAGGAAGCCATCTTGTCGATGAGCTTTTAAATCGAGGATACGAGGTTAAGTGTATCGTAAGAAGCGAAAGCAATTTGAGATGGCTTGAAGGTAAAAAGGTAGAAATAGTTAAAGGAAGTTTGTTTGACACTGAATTTTTAGAAAAAGTGGTCGCAGATGTAGATTATGTTTATCATATTGCTGGGGTCACAAAGGGAAAAAATTACAACGATTATTATCGAGGCAATGTCGAGACAACAAAAAATTTACTTAATGCATGCTTAAAAAACACGAGATTAAAAAAATTTGTGCTCGCGAGCAGTCTCGCCGCTGTTGGTCCGGGTTATGATGCAATTCCAGTCGATGAGAGGACGCCATATCATCCGATAACTTCTTATGGAAAAAGCAAAGCTGAAGCGGAAAAAATCGCTCTTTCATTTAAAGATAAATTGCCCATAACCATAATTCGTCCACCTTCCGTTTATGGTCCGAGGGACACTTACACATTTGAAATTTTTAAATATCTGAAGTTTCGCATCCTACCAATCGTATTCCCAAAAGAACAACTCTTAAGCATTGTTTATGTTTCCGACCTTGTCGATGGTTTCATACTTGCGGGTGAAAGCGATAAAGCAATTGGTGAAATTTATTTCATCTCGGAAGAGAGGATTTACACTGGAGAAGAAATTGTAAACGCGCTTTTGAAAGCCCTTGATAAGAAAGTTATAAGTTTGAGAATACCTGGACCGATTTTATATTCAGTTTCATTTGTGTCTGAACTAATTTTTAAAGTTCAAGGAAAAGCGTCGCCTTTGAATGTTGAAAAGATAAGAGATGTGAGGCAAAAAAATTGGGCTTGCTCAATTGAAAAGGCAAAAAAAGAACTTAACTACAGCCCAAAGGTTTCTCTCGAAGATGGAATGCGAAAAACCATAGAATGGTATGTTGAAAACAAATGGATTTAAAAATATCACTCGCGCCTTTATGGCATTTGCTTATGACCTCTTTATGGCGCCGTTAGAAAAATCGGGTTTACAAAAGTTGAGAAAGAAGATTTTAAAACTTGTAAATGGAGAAAATATCCTTGAACTTGGGGTTGGGACTGGGTTAAATGTGCCTGTTTATCCGAATGGGGTTAAAATTGTCGGAATTGAACCAAAGTTTGAAATGTTGAAAAGGGCAAGTAAAAGAGCAAAAAAGTTTGGGAGAAAAACATTTTTTATTTGTGCGTTTGCAGAAGCACTTCCTTTTAAAAACGAGACATTCGATACTGTTTTTGCAACATTTGTATTTTGTGAGGTCAAAAAGCCAGAAAAGGGGTTTTCGGAAATACTGCGCGTTCTTAAACCTGGTGGGAAATTAATTTTGCTTGAGCATGTCCGCCCGGATGGAAGATTTATTTCAAAAATTTTCGATATCGGAAATCTATTCACTTCTTTATTCGGAGAAAACATAAATCGCAAAACAGCGGATATCGCGCTCGAGTCAGGTGTTGTAGTCGAAAGGGTCGAAGATATTTACGATGGCGTAGTGAAGTTGATAATTGGAAGAAAAGCAACATCATCTTGAAACCATATTCGTGATGACTTCGCCTATTTTATCAAGTGGAAGTATGCTATCCGCAAGTCCAGCATCAACTACAGCCTTCGGCATCCCATACACAACACAAGTTTCTTCGTTTTGTGCAATTATATATCCACCTTTTTCTTTAACCTTCTTCAAACCTTCAAGCCCATCCTTGCCCATTCCTGTCATAATCACAGCAAGAACTTTATCTCCAAAAATTTCCGATGCTGATTCCATCATAACATCAACCGAAGGCTTGTAAAGCGTATCAGGTTTATCGATGATCTTGACGATTTTATTTCCATAATTATTTTCAAAGATTAAGTTTTTCCCACCCTGCGCGATCAAAGCAAGACCCGGTTTGACAACATCACCATCTTGAGCTTCTCGAACTTCAATTTTACTTATCGAATTTAAACGCTCTGCGAGAAGTTTTGTAAAATTTGGTGGCATATGTTGCGCGACCACAATTCCAGCTGGAAAATTCCCCGGTATTTTCGGCAAAACTTCTTGAAGTGCAAGCGGACCGCCGGTTGAAACACCAATTGCGACCACTTCAAAATTCTTGACGATCTTTTTGAATTTAAACTCTTTGGATGTTTCGACATCATGTCTATAAATTTTACGACGAATATACTTACTCCTTGTGATCGATTTTACCTTTTGAATCAATTCGTCTTTTATTTTGATTATATCGAGCGAGACATAGGAAAGTTGTTTTGGGATGAAATCGACAGCGCCCAACCTTAAAGCTTCAAGCGTTGCATATGCTCCCTCGGTTGTAAGAGAACTGACCATTAAAACTGGGACAGGGCATTCTTTCATTATAATTTTTAACGCTGTCAGCCCATCCATCCTTGGCATCTCGACATCAAGCGTGACTATATCTGGTTTAAAAGTTTTTATCTTCTCGATCGCTTCCGCGCCGTCCCTTGCAGTTGCGACAACTTTTATCTCCGGATCTTGTTCCAACATCATTGAGATTGATTTTCTCATAAAAGCAGAGTCATCAACCACGATAACTTTTATCACCGAGTCTGAATTCATAACAATTCAAAGTTAATTTTTAAACTACAAAACTAAAGGAGTTTTCTGTTGACATCTTAAAAATTTGAGCAACATCGACTATCATCCTTACCGTCCCGTCGCCTAAGATTGTCGCTCCAGCTATTCCTTTTACATTGCTAAGATAAGAACCCAACGATTTAATTACGACTTCCTTTTGCCCAAGCAATCCATCTACTACTACCCCAAGCTTTTTCTCAGCGAGTCCAAGGACAACGATGTAAAGATTTTGTTTATCTCCCAAATTTGCTTTACCGTTGAGATTAAAAATTTTTCCAAGATGAACTATCGGCAAAATTGAATCCCTCAAACGGATTATCTCTTTGCCCTTTATCGAATGAACTTGCTCGCGTGGAATTCTCACAACTTCGATCACAGACGAAAGTGGAATTATGAAAATCTCACCGCGCACATCGACAAGCAAACCTTGAATGATCGCAAGCGTCAAAGGTAATTTCAATATAAATTTCGTGCCTTGCCCTAAGGTGGATTGAAGGTCGATAATTCCATTTAACTTAGTTATATTGGCTTTCACAACATCGAGCCCAACCCCACGCCCGGATACGTTTGTGACTTTACTTGCGGTGCTAAAACCGGGAAGGAAAATAAAATTCAAAATGTCCTTATCGCTTATTGAATTTGCTTCATGCTCATTGACAAGTTTCTTTTCAATCGCTTTTTTCCTGATCTTTTCGGGGTCAATCCCACGTCCGTCATCTTCAACAGTTATAACGATATAATTTCCTTCATGTTCAGCCTTAAGGATTATTTTCCCTTTTTCTGGTTTCCCTAATTTTACCCTTTCCTCACGTGGCTCGATCCCATGGTCAATCGCATTTCTTACGAGATGAACAAGTGGATCATAAATATGTTCGATCACGGACTTATCAACCTCTGTTTCCTCGCCATAGATTAAAAGCTCGACCTCTTTATTCATTTCCCTTGCAAGATCTCTCACCATTCGCGGAAATTTGTTAAATACCTTAGCTATGGGCAACATCCTCGCTCTCATCACAACAGTTTGAAGCTCCGAAGTCAAATGATCAACCTGAGATACCGCATCGATAATTTCACGGGCTATCGGCTCTCCTTCAAATTTTTCAACTACATCCGAAATTATCTGAGACAATCTATTCCTACCGAGGACAAGTTCACCAACAAGGTTCATCAACTCATCGAGCCTTTCAACCTCAATTCTTATTGTTTTATCAACAACTTTGGTTTGGGTTTTCTGTACAACGTTTTGTTCTTCATCTGTATTTATGTTTAAATCCACAGCTGACTCGTCTTTCGATTCAATCTCCATTTCGATAAACTCGCCATTATTTATCTTTTCAAACTTTGTCAATACATCGCTAATATCTATCGGACTTAAATCTCTAACTTCAAGTTTTGAAAGCAGAACTTTCATAAGGTCAAAAGCCTCAAGCATAGTGTCCATTATATCGGCGTTGACCCTTAGTTCACCTTTGCGAAGTTTGTTTAAGATGTCTTCAAACTTATGCGTCAATTCGCTCATCTGGTCAAACCCAATAAAAGATGATGTCCCTTTAATTGTGTGAACATATCTGAAAATAGCATTTAAAAGCTCCAAATCGTCTGGTCTTTTCTCAAGTTCGACCAAATCGTTATCAAGTTTTTCGAGTAGTTCTTTTGTTTCAACTATAAAACTTTCAACAATTTCTTTCATTTCATCATCAAAAATTGCGGATGTCGTCATGGTAACTTTTCTCTTTTTTCTTTTTCACCCTCATTAAAAATTCTATCTATCTCCTCCTGAGATGCTGGACTACCATTTTCATTAGGAACAGTAGCGGTTAAATCTTTTATCACCTTATCGACGATTTTTTGCTTTGAACCCGGCTCGACATATTCAGCCAAAGAATTAAAAGATCCTTCCCTGTTATTATCTTCGGGCAATTTCGCCACAAAATTTCTATTCTCAATGCTTCCGAGTCTTTCGAGAAGGTTGGACAATCTTTCTTGAACGGAGCCAATGAGGTGATTTATTGCTGAAATTTGTTGCGCAGTTATATCCTGAAATTGTAAAGCCATCATTATGTTATCTGCGCTTTGCTTGGCGTCTGAAAGTTTCTCAAGGACATCGTCAAATCCATCGCAATTTTTTAAAACCTCAAAAAATTTCTCCCATAAATTTTTTGCACCTTCAAAATCCCCCCTTCTAAAATATTTATTCATCCTTTGTGCAAGTTTTTTCTGTTTTTCATGACATAGTTTTATTGCGTTAAGAAAACCTTTGATCTCGCCAAATTTCAAACTCATCTCGTCAAGTGCATCGAGAATCTCCGTTGTTGCCATCTCAGTTGTCTTTGTGACCCTGTTGAGTTGATTTGAAGCCCGCGGTATCTTGCTTGAACTTTCCTCAAGGGATTTATTTATTTCATCAAGCACGGGAGCGATTTCTTTGACGAAATTAAATAACTCCTCAAGAAATGGTATCAATCTACGCCCCAAAATGAAAAGCGCTTTTAATTCTTCTATCTCGGTCAAGATAAAATCGATTTGATTTACAACCCCTGTTTCTCTCCTTGCCTCCATAGTTTGACCTCCTTTACAATGTTTTCAAAATCTGCTCAATTTTTTCCTTCAAAATTTGTGGAGTGAATGGCTTAACTATATAATTATTCACCCTCGCTTGAAGCGCCTCAAGAACGTCTTCTTTCATCCCTCGCGTCGTGACCATAAGAATGGGGATGTTCGCAAAGTTTGGGTCTGAGCGAACTGCCTTTGTAAGTTCAAGACCACTCATATTCGGCATGTTCCAGTCCGTTATTATAAAATCGATCTTCTCAGCGTAAAGCTTTGCAAGGGCATCCTTCCCATCTTCAGCCTCAACTATTTCAGTATATCCTATATTTTTAAGCGCGTTGATCACAATTCTTCGCATCGTGGGTGAATCGTCAACGACAAGGAATCGAATTTTCCCATCCTCCATATTTTTTTCACCTCCTTTAGTTTAGATACTTTGAAACCTCATATTGAATCCGCTTGACATTGAACGGCTTGATAAGATATGAATTTGCTCCAAGCCTTAAACCTGTATCAATGCTCTTGCCATCTGAAAGCGACGACAATATTATTATCGGAACATCCCTGAACTTATCTTTAGAGCGCAATAACTTTATAAGTTCAAACCCATCGAGATTTGGCATATTTATATCCGCAATTATCAAATCAACCGAATCGAGTTTCGCAAGAACTTCAAATGCTTCCATTCCATCAGATGCTGTCACAACTTTATAACCGAGATTTTCAAGTGCAAGCGATACGAATTTTCTTATCGTTGGTGAATCGTCGACGACAAGTATTGTTTTAGACATAGATTTATCACCTCACTCTTTTTTATATGCCACTGCCTTGTCGAAATAAACCGGCTTAAATGCTTTTGTTAAGTTTCTCAAAGTCTCCGAATAGCCGACAACAAGATAACCTCCACGATTTAATGAATCGTAAATTGACGCTACAACTTCCCGTCTCGCATCCTCGCTAAAATAAATCAACACATTCCTCAACAAAATAAGATCAAAATTTTTCATTAAAACCATTTGAAATCTGTCCATTAAATTAACCTGCTCAAATCGAACGAGTTTCTTAACCTCATCTCTTAAATGAAACTCCGCGCCATTAATTTTAAAATACTTGTTTAAGTAATCCTCCGGGACATACCGAACCGAATATTGCTTGTAAACTCCTCTCTTCGCAACTTCAAGAACAGCCGTATTTATATCTGTCCCAATTATTTCAACCTTCACATCCGGGAATTTTGGCTTCACTCTTTCAAGAAAAACCATCGCAAGGGTGTAGGGTTCTTCACCAGTTGAACAACCAGCGCTCCATATCTTTAAAATTCTAAAGCCATTTCTTGGCTTTGACTCTATGATCTCTGGAAGGATATTTTCCGCAATCATTTTAAATTGAACTTCATCCCTGAAAAAATATGTTTCGTTTACAGTGATTAATTTAAATAAAGTCTCAAGTTCCCTGTCTCTAAATGGCGAATACCTTAAATAGCTCAAGTAATCTGCGTAGGTTCTTAAACCTAAAGCCTCAACCCTTGAGCGAACCCTTGACTCAACAAAATACTTTTTGCTTTCCGGGAAATATATGCCCGTCAAACGTAGAATGAAATCCCTAAACTCAAAAAATTCCACATCACTTAAAACAAGTTCTGCCATATCTTTTCTAACTTAAGTTTGAATCAATGTACATTTTCACAAGGGGATCAGACTCAAATTGAACCTTTCTCAAAATCTTCTCAAAAGATATTTGATCAAGCTCACGCAATAGATTTAAAATTGCAACTTTTCTCTCCGAACCAACGAGATCAAAAGCCTCAACTAGTTTTCCAACTATTCCATTTTTCAATTCGATCTCATCCGAAATTATGCTCGAATTGTAAAAGACTAATTCGATCAAATCGACAAAATCTTCCATTGCAATTTGATTCCCCAGGCAAAATCTAATAAAATCCACCGCATTTGAAACGACAATATCAAAAGCCTTTGTCGAAATTTCATCTGAGTCTTTCAAAATCTTTAGCAGAAAAGTTTTAACATCGTCATAATTCACAAGTTTTGAGATAAAGTCTAAGAAGCGAATTTTAAAGTCAATATCTTTTGTCTCATAGAAAATTTCTTTTGCCCTTTCGAAGAAAGGTTTAAAGAAATGCTTATTTGTCTTAAAATCGCAATTTACCCTTGCACATATCTCAACGATCGAAACAATCGCCATCTTTTGAATTGCGGGGTTTTTATCAAATGTTAATCTTATCAAAAAATCAACATTTCTTTCATCTCCAACCTTTCCAAGCGACTCAATGACTGCGCTTTTCAAAATTGGGTCATCAGCGCTTTCAAAAACTTCGATAAGAAAGTCAAATATAACATCCTTGTTTTGAGATTTCTCCCCTATCTTTCCAACTGCCTCAACGATTGGAATTTGCGCGAATTCAAATTTTGAAAACGAATCAATCAAAACATCGATCACCTCGTCATCCCCGATATTCCCAAGGGCTTCAACAGCGGAAACCACAACATTTGGATCAGGGTCGTTTAATTTTTCCTTTAAAAATGGAACAACTGAACTTTCTTTGATCAAACCAAGCGTATCAATTGCCATCTTTCTCACATCTTTATCATTATGGTTTGCAAGTTTAACAAGTTCATCTACAGCATCTTTGCCAATTTTAACAAGGATTTCAGCGGATAAATTTTTTAAACCGATATCTTCACAACACAGCAACTCACACACGCCTTCGACAATTCTCCTTCTTGAATTTTCAAATTCTCCAAAAATTGAAAGAATCGCACTAACCACCGCATCCCTAACGCCTATATCCTCATCTTTGAGAAGCTCAATTAACTTATCAACTATTTCAATCTTATCCCCAAACCTTACGCTCGCTTCAACAGCCAACCTTTTATCATCTGGATCAAATGAACTTAATCCTGTAAATATTGTTTCATAAGACCTACTCATACTTCTTGAAGTTTTGTTCTAACAATTATTCCCATATCTTCTTCAAAAATTGAGTTTTTCATATCAAAGTTTATCTCTTCCCTTGCACCGTTAATCTCAAGATAGGTATTTTTATAAATTGTCCCATAGACAATTAATCTTGCTTTTCCAGCCCTTTTCATATCTTCAAGCAAATTTCTCCGAACCATCTCCAGTTGTTGAAGTCTCTTTGGAATTTCATCGCGCCATTGCATTAAATTTACAAGTTGTTTTTCCTGTTCCTCCGGAAGTTCGCCCCATTCAATCTTTAATCTTGCAAGTGCATAGATTTCCGCTTTAACGCCTTCAAGATAAGACTCAAGCCGTCTCATCTCCACTGTAACTTTCTTCAACTTTTCCGCTTGCACATCCCTTCTCCCAATGATTATCACAGTTCTTGAATATTCTGCGCCCCCAACTGTTTTAACTTCAATTTCACCTTTGCTCATTATTGTCCCGCCAATTATCACCGCATCCCTTGCTATTATCCTCCCTCCGCAGACTATATTCGAATTGATAGCCTCACGTTTGATCGTGATATTTCCATCCGCAACGAGATTTTGATTTGTTATGTATCTTAAAGATACATCACCATGAACATAAAGTTTTCCCCTCCCATAGCCAATAAATCCGCCGCCAATCAAAGCGTTTCCCTTCACTTCAACATCTGCATCCTCGATATTTCCATAAACTTCAAGATTTTTCCCAACCTTAACCTTTGCGCCCGACTTTATATCGCCCGTGACTATCAAAGTCCCTACGAAGTTAACTTCACCGAAATTAACATCAAGATTACCATCGATCTTCAAAATTGGTGAAACTTCAATTACACCATCTTCACTTAAACTCAAATTTCCATCTGCTGTGGCGACTATGACAGAATCATCCGAATCCAAAAACGAAACATTTTGACCAAGGAAGATATTTCTAACAGGTTTTCCGGGTTTCGCTTTTAAAATTTCACCTGTCACCGCAACTCCATCGACACCGGAAGTTGGAGGATAAATCATCGCAATTTTTTCGCCAGCCTTGACATTTCTCACCAAAGTTTTTTTGCTCATATCAAACACAAAAGAGATATAACCATCCTTCCCATCAACGGGTGGATTACCTTCGGCAATTAAAATTTCGCCTTCAATCGGATTTTCAACTAAGTTTTCAATTTCAGCAATTTTAATTCCATAAGAGACATCATTTAAGCGAACGAAGTTTAAAATCTCATCAACTGTTTTGTCTTTTAATTCATCTTTTGATTCGATGATTAAATAAGCATTTAACTTATCTGGTGAAATTTTAATTTTCATTTTGCGGTAGCAAAGCTTCTTTTAAAGATTCTTTTTCTTCAACTGTTAGAACTTTTTCAAGGTCAAGCAAGATTAAAAGCCTATCGCCAAGCTTTGCAATCCCAGTTATATATTCATTTCCAATTCCGGTGATTAAATCCGGCGTCGGTTCAACATCACTATTTGAAAACCTCAAAACCTCGCTCACGCTATCGACTACAAAACCAACGGTCTTGTCGTTTAACTCAACCACAACAACCCTTGTGTTTTTATCATACTCCTTTTGTGGAAGCCCAAATCTTTTCCTCAAATTCACAACTGGAACAATCCTTCCTCTTAAATTCATCACACCTTCAATAAAATCTGGAGCATTTGGAACCTGCGTTATTTGAACGAGACGGTTTATCTCTTGAACCTGAAGTATATTCACGCCGAATTCCTCATCGCCGATTTTAAAGCTCACTACTTGAATCGTCCCATTGTAATTTACGGTGTCGATAACATCTCGAACGCTCATTTTTTAACCCTCCTTTTTGTTTAAATTTAACTTCCATTGCCACTAACCACTGCAAATTTCTCATAACTTTGAATTTCGCTTATCTGACTGATGTTAAATTTCATAACTGTTTGCCTCAACCGCTCTGTAAGTTTGCTTAGGTCTTCAACGGACTTAGCTATTTGATTAACACCTGCTGATGTTTGCTCTGAAATTGAACTAATCGATTCAACCGCTTTGCTTATATCCTCGCTTACTTTTGCCTGTTCTCTATTTGCACGAGAAATCTCGGAAATCAAACCTGCAACATCATTTATATTTTGAACTATTTGCTTAAGGGCAAGATTTGCATTATCTGCGAGTTTAATTCCCGTTTCAGCAACCTTAACGCCTGACTCCATTATCTTGACCGCTTCATTTGTATCGTTTTGAATTTGTTTGATCATCTTGCTTATTTCCTTAGTTGCCTTCATCGTTCTTTCTGCAAGTTTTCGGACCTCGTCCGCTACAACCGCAAAACCGCGTCCCTGTTCCCCAGCTCGAGCCGCTTCAATTGCTGCATTTAAAGCAAGCAAATTCGTTTGATCCGCTATATCTTCAATCACATCGATTATCTCGCCAATTTGATCGCTACTCTTGCTTAGAATTTGAATGCTTCGCGCTGAATTTTTAACCACTTCTACAAGTTGATGCATCTGCTCAATCGTAGATATGACCGCTTTGCTTCCTTCGGTGGCAAATGAACTGCTTTCCTTTGCCAACCCCTCAGCCCTTTCCGCTTGACGAGCGTTATCAAATATAGTTCTTGACATTTCTTCAATCGCTGAAACAACTTCCGCGATTTGCCTTGCTTGATCTTGAACCGCAGCTGACATCTCCTCAGTTGAACTGCTTATCTGAGATGTTGAATTTGCAACTGTGTTGCTCACTTCGATTATCTCCTTCATTAAGGTCCCTTCGATCAAGTTTCTCATATTCTCAACCATCTTATTAAATGACCTCACCAAAACACCGATCTCATCATCTCGCTCAGATAAACCATCAACCGAAACATTGACATTGCCCTGCGCAACAAGTTCAGCTGCTTGGCGAATTCTATCAACCGGATTAACGAACAAAACAATGACAATATAACTGAAAACAAGCCCAAGCAAAATCGCAAATCCAACGAAACCTAAATTAATAAGATGCGCTTTTGACATAGCCTCTTTTATCCCTGTGCTAACAAAACCACCACGCACATATCCAACAAAGTCACCGCCACGATAAACCTTAGCCTGGACATCAAGAACGGATTCACCATTAACTGAAAGTTTGGAATATTTTACATCGCCATCGAAGCCGACAACTTTTCTTATACCCTCATCAAGACTGTTTAAATTTTTTTCAACTAACAATTTTCCATCAGCGCTATATACAGCGATATATTTCGAATTTGGATTTTCGTTATAGAAATTTTCAACTGCCTGTTTTAACTGTTCTTCATCTTGAAGTAAGATTCCATAAATTGAAGCCTGCGCAAATTTCTTTATCGATACCTCCTCTCTTTCCATAAACTGCTTTTCTAATTCTCTCCCAAGGATAGTCGAATAAATCAATGATACAACTACCGCAATGAGGATAACGATGAGTTCAACCCCAAGAAACGTTTTATACTTCCACTTCAAATTGTTGAATTTTCTAATTAACCACATAGTTTACCCTCTCCTTATAGTTTTCAGGTATGCTAAGTTTGAGAGCATTTACAACTTTGTTGTTAACATAAATTATTATCTCGCTCCCTGAGGTTTCAAGTGAAAAAAGCCCACCTTCTTTAACAAGTTCCATATTTGGAACAACAACGGGAATCGAATTTAAAAGCGCATTCTTAAAGATATATTCCCTTGCTATTTGACTTGCTGAAATATCTTTCTCATCGATTATCCATAAAAAATCGATCCCATTTTTTACAAGCTCTCCAAACCTTTGTGAGACATCCTTCAATTCCTTAACATCACCTATTACAATTTTAACGCCAGCTGAAAAACCAGCCCTTTGCAACTTATCAACAAGCCCCTGATATTTGCTTATTTCGCAAAGTATGCCAACTTTTTGAGTTTGAGGTTTAAATGATTTCATCATATAAAGATATTGAAGCGGTGTTGCCTGTTGAGAAAAGGCAACAAACGAAAATAAAACTAAAAAGACAATTAACTTCTTCATCGCCTTCCCTCCTTATTTTTTGGGTTTAATAAAAGTTGTGTTATCAATCTTTCGAGATTCCCTAAATCAACGGGTTTCTGCAAAACTGCAGATATACTGAGCTCTTTAACCATATCGTCTGTTATCTCTCCCGCAAAAGCTGTCAACACCAAAATTTTAAAATCACGTTTAAATTTGTGAATCTCTCTTATCATCTCAATTCCATTCATGCCCGGCATCTTATAGTCTGTGATTAAAATGTGAAAATCATATTCACGAGCTTTTTCAATTCCTTCCATACCATTGCTCGCTTCAATGACAAGCAAGCCGAGTATGCTCAAAAACTCTTTCAACGTCACTCTAACGAGTTCGTCGTCGTCAACGATAAGGAGAAATTTTTGCATTTATCTTTGCGAAAATTTTATGTATGCACCTATTAAAACTTCTAAAATCGTGCCATTTCGAAAATCCCAATTTTTTTAAAAACTTTTCGCAAGGTAAGTAAGGTTTCTTTGGCTAATATTAAACAGGCTGTGAATAAAATTGGGCAAGGTCGATCATTAAACCGGGAACTATATATTTTTCGCTTATTGTTGAAAATTTTGAATCATTTTTCAAAACAAAATATGGAGTGCTACGATGCGGGCGATAAAATTAACTGCGGTTACTTTCCTATTGCTTGCAATCTTCCTAAGCTCAACAGCCATTTCTCAAGGCAAATCAGAATCAAAACCCGGGAATAAGGTAACCTTGAAAGGTGAGGTTTTGGATCTCGCATGCTATGTTGCACACGAAGCAAAAGGCGCTGAACATAAAAAATGCGCAGAAATGTGTATCAAAGGTGGAGCACCAATAGGAATTCTCACAGATGATGGTAAAGTTTACCTTGTCGTGGAAGACCATAAAAAACCTGAACCATATGAAAAATTAAAAGGGTTCGCAGCTGAAAAGGTCTCCATAACAGGTACCGTTTATAATCGAAGTGGTTTGCCTGGGATTGTGGTTGAATCAGTCGAACCAGCAAAATAAGTAATGAAGAGGGGCGGAGCTTTTCCGCCCTCTTTAAAATAAAAAATTTTCCCACCGTGAAATCCAACATTTGGCTTAAGATTTTAACCCCAATAGCAATTGTAATTATTCTATCATCCCTTGCTTACTACATTTTCCTTTCACCCCATCATACACCTGTGTGGAAAGGAAGGGAAATTGCATCCAAATATGGTTGTTTTAATTGTCACGGATTCGAGGGACAAGGAAATATAAAAAATCCAAATTATCGATACTCGGAAATTCCATCTTGGCAAGGTGAAACTGCAATGATGTTTGTCTTAAATGAAAGCGAATTAAGTGAGTGGATTTTATACGGGAAGCCAGAAAGATTAAAAAACATCGATCATGGTGGCGTAATAAAAATGCCGGCTTACAAGGGAATTATTTCAGATAAAGAATTGAACGACCTCATAATCTATCTTAAAGCAGTTATGGAACTAATCGAAATAGATGATCACAATGCGAAATTAGGCTATGAAATCTCAAAAAGGACTGGTTGTTTTGGTTGCCATGGTCCTTATGGAATGGGTGGGATGCCGAATAAAAATTCACTCAAAGGTTACATTCCCGGCTGGGATGGGAAAGATTTCGATGAACTCGTTAAAAATGAAGATGAACTTAAAGAGTGGATACTTAACGGGAACATCCAGCGACTACAAGGAAATCCGATCGCAAGATTCTTCACCGATAGACAGGTCGTCAAGATGCCAGCTTATAAAAATATTTTAAGCGACGATGAAATAGAGCAAATAATTTCATACATCAATTGGCTCAGAATTAAACAAGGCTACAACCGCCTGACCAAGCGATAACCCACCATCATTTGATGGAACTTTTGAATGAAGGTAGACTTCAAAATTTTTCCTAACAAGTTTGAAAACCGCCTTTTCTGCTAAAAGAGCATTTTGAAAAACTCCTCCACTTAAAACAACTTTATTTATCCCCGTTTCCTTTCTTATCTTATCCGCAACATAACAAATTACATTTGAAATCGTATTATGGAATTTCCCAGAGATTTTCTGAATCGGAACGGAATTGAGAATGTCTTCAACTATTTCTCTTATCCCGCGATTGAAGCTTATCCTCCATGGCTTGGAATCATCGATAAGTTCAAAATTATAAAAACCTTCTTCGCTTTCATCCGCAAACATTTGAAACTCCATAGCAGCTTGAGCCTCATAATTAACTTTCAATCTAACTCCACATATTGCAGAAACAGCATCAAATAGCCTACCAACCGCGGATGTCAACGGGGAATTTATCCCTTTTTCGATCATCTGTAAAAGAATTTTAACCTTATTGGTTTGCTCATTGATTAAACTTTTAACAAAAGGTATTTCGATGTTCAAAAAGTCATCGTCAAAAACATGATATAAATATGAAACTGCCATTCGCCATGGTTCTTTTATCGCAAGTTCACCTCCGGGCAAGGGGACATATTCAAAATGCGCAAATCTCTCAAAACTTGAAAAATTAGCCACAATAAATTCACCACCCCATATCTTCCCATCCGTTCCATACCCAGTCCCATCAAAAGCGATACCAATAACAGGTCCTGTAATATTGTTTTCCGTCATACAACTTACAATGTGAGCATGGTGATGTTGAACTGGAACTTTGTTCGGTATGTCAAGCTCAAGCGCGTATTTTGTTGATAGATATTCAGGATGTAAATCATAAGCCAAAATTTCCGGATTCAAATCGAAAAGTTTTTTAAAATGCTCAATTCCTTCAGCGAATGATTCAAGCGTCGCCCAATTTTCAAGGTCCCCGATATGATGACTTAAAAAAGCGTATCTACCTTTTAAAAAGCAAAATGTATTTTTCAAATGTCCTCCAACAGCAAGGACATGTCTTTTTGCTTCAAATGGAATTTGCACGGGATATGGCACATAGCCACGCGAGCGCCTTATCATGGTCGGTTTACCCGCAATCACAGCTGAAACGGAATCATCGCATCGAATATGAATCTCACGATTATGTATCAAAAAATAGTCAGCGATATTTTTCAATCTTTCAAAAGCATCATCATCTTTATATGCGATCGGCTCTTCAGTTAAGTTACCGCTCGTCATAACAAGTGGAATATCCACCTCTCTCAAAAGTAAATGATGAAGTGGGGTATAAGGCAACATAACGCCAAGGTAGGAATTTCGCGGCGCAACTTGTTCCGCTATCGGACAATTTTCTTTTTTCTTAATTAAAACTATCGGTCGTTGAATTGATGTCAAAAGTTTTAACTCCGCTTCGCTGTAAACACAAATTTTATCAAGCCATTCGATCCCCGGGATCATAATCGCAAAAGGTTTTTCAATCCTCATTTTTCTTTTTCTTAATTCCGCAACCGCATTTTCATTTAAAGCATCACATGCAAGATGATAACCACCGAGCCCTTTTATCGCAACTATATAACCATTGCGCAAAATTTTCGCTGTCTCTTTTATTACATCGTTGCACTTTATCTCTTTCAAATTATTGTCGAAAAGTTTTATGGAGGGACCACAAACAGGACATGCGTTCGGCTGTGCATGAAACCTACGATTTGAAGGGTCATGATATTCGCTTTCGCATTCATCACACATTTTAAAAACAGACATAGTCGTCTTAGCTCTATCATACGGAACATCAACTATAATGGTAAACCTTGGACCGCAATTTGTGCAGTTTATAAAAGGATATCTAAAGCGTCTATCTTTGGGATCGAAAAGTTCTCGCAAACAATCGTCGCAAGTAGAAACATCAGGAGAGATTAAAACAAACTTCTCCTCACCACCCTTGCTCTTTTCAATAAAAAATTCTTTATAACCCTTAACCTCGGTCTGTTCCCAAGTTATTTTCTCTATCAAAGAAAGAGGCGGAGCCTTTGCGGGAATTGCCTCTATAAATCTATCTATATCTTCATCCTCACCTTCAACCTCGATGTAAACGCCGTTGGTATCGTTGTAAATGTATCCTTTTAGATTAAACTCATTGGCAAGTTTAAAAATAAAAGGTCTAAAGCCAACGCCTTGAACTATGCCCTCAATGTAAATTTTTCTCGCCTTCAACATTTCCCTTGAACTTTTCTATTCTGCCTTTTAACCAATTAACCCAATCATCGATGCCTTCGCCAGTTTTACAAGAAATTGCGAAAATTTTCGCAAATGGATTCACATCTAAAACATTTTTCTTAAGTTCCTCTAATTCAACCCCAGCATATGGAAGTAGATCAATCTTGTTCAGCAAGACAACCTCGACTTCATGAAACATCAAAGGATATTTTTTCGGCTTTTCGATTCCCTCCACAACGCTATAAACCATAACTCTCAAATCCTCGCCAAGATAAAACTCCGCAGGACAAACAAGATTTCCTACATTTTCAATGAAAAGAATTTCAAATCCATCAAGTTTAAACTCATGCAGAGCATTATGAACCATACGAGCATCCAAATGACAAACATTACCGGTTGTAATTTGATACGCAGGAATACCAAGCGCTTTTATCCTATCAGAGTCAATCGTCGTTTGCAAGTCGCCTTCAATTACTGCTATTTTAAACTGATTTTTTAATCGTTTAATTGTCTCCTCGAGCACAGATGTTTTTCCTGCGCCCGGAGCGGACATAAGATTAGCTACAAAAATTCCATATTTTTTGAAGATTTCCTTGTTCTCGAGGGCAATTTCCTCATTTGCTTTTAAAACTTTAACCCCTGCGTCAATCTTATGCATTTTCCATTCTCCTTTTGTTATTCAATTTCGATATATTCAATGTTCATCTCTTTTCCCGAGATGATCCTCATCGGTTCTCCACAAACCCGGCAAAATAAATTAAAATCGTTCATATCTTCAAGGATGAAACCACAACTGTTGCACAATGCTTTAAATTTTACAACTTCGATCTCAAGTTCGGCGTTTTCAGCTATAGTTCCATTTTTAACAACATCAAATGAAAATTCAAGTGCTTCTTTTACAACTCCGCTAAATTCACCGATTTTAAGTTTTATCTTTTTTACTTGACCCGCACCATGTTTTCGGGCTTCTTCATCAACGATTTCAATTATACTTTGAGCGATCGAAAGTTCGTGCATTTGAGAAAAACTTAAGATATTTTTTGCAATAATAATTTAAACATTAATTCCTTTAAACGCCAAAATAAAAGCATATTTTGCACCGCTTTTATTGGGGAGTTTGAACTTAGGGATCACGGTGGTGAAAGTCGTCTATGTGCGATAGTGCAAAAACCCCTTAGGATCGACGACTGATG
>FWWL01002632.1_pt1 | contig 36009 bp, 30 predicted proteins | sample 2228331 | NCBI WGS metagenome assembly FWWL01 (sample SAMEA103939775, study PRJEB20133) | metagenome
CCAGGTCGCCCTCCGGGTCGAGCAGCAACTGTCGGGTGTTCAGCACTCCCACGATCGTGTCCAGCGAGCCGTCGTAAAGCGGGAGCCGGCGGTGCCGATACCGGCGCGCCGCGGCCACCATTTCCGGCAATTCCTCCGGCGAGGTTGCCAGGCGAATGCCACGGCCTCCACCGCCCGCGGTCGCCTTGACCAGGACAGGGAAACTCACCGACGCCAGAAGATCATCGTAGAGGGAAAATTCCGCTGGGAGTGGGTCCTCCGTGCCCGGCAGGATCGGCAAGCCGGCCTGACGGGCCGCCCGCCGCGAGGCAATTTTGTCGCCGGTCAGAGCAATCGTTTCCGGACGCGGTCCGAGGAAAATCAAGCCGGCCTCCTCCACTGCGCGCGCAAAATCGGCGTTTTCCGCCAGGAAACCATAGCCCGGATGAACGGCCGTCGCTCCAGTCTTGCGCGCCGCCTCCAGGATCGCTTTCACATCCAGGTAAGCCTGGGGAGCGCCAATCGCCACAGCCTCATCGGCATAGCGGACGTGCAAGGCCTTGCTGTCCACGTCCGTGTAGACCGCCACGGTCGGCAGTCCCATTTCTTTGCAGGTCCGCAGGACGCGGACGGCAATCTCACCACGGTTAGCTACCAGAACCTTCATCATAGTGGGATATTCCCGTGCTTGCGTGGAGGAGTAGGTTGACGTTTCTCGCGCAGAATTTCCAGCGCCCGGATCAGGCGGAGGCGCGTCTCGGCCGGCGCGATGACGTCGTCAATGTAGCCGCGCGAAGCCGCCACATAGGGATTAGCGAACTCTTGACGGTACTGGCGTGTCAGCTCGGCCTGGCGCGCAGCCCGATCCTCCGCCGCCTCCAGCTCTTTGCGAAAGATGATATTGACCGCTCCCTCCGGCCCCATCACGGCGATCTCGGCGCGCGGCCAGGCAAAGTTCACATCACCCTGGAGATGCTTCGAAGACATGACGATATACGCCCCGCCGTAGGCCTTGCGCAGAATCACCGAGACTTTGGGAACGGTGGCCTCGGCGTAGGCGTAAATCATCTTGGCACCATGCCGGATAACGCCGCCATGTTCCTGTTCTACCCCCGGCAGAAAACCCGGCGTATCCACAAAGGTCACCAGCGGAATGTGAAAGGCATCGCAAAAGCGGATGAAGCGCGCACCTTTGTCGGAGGAGTTAATATCCAGGACGCCGGCCAGGTGATCGGCCTGATTGGCCACAATCCCGACCGGGTAACCATCCAGGCGTGCGAAGCCAACCACCAGATTGGGCGCAAATTCGGGCTGGACTTCCAGGAATTCGCCATCGTCCACCACCGCCTCGATGACTTTGTGTACATCATAGGGCATCTGGGGGTCTTCCGGAACGACTGTTTCCAGGTCGGGAATCAGGCGCTCCGGATCGTCGCTGGGAGGCTGGTAAGGCGGCGGGGTAAGGTTGTTCGATGGCAGGAAAGAGAGCAACCAGCGCACCTGCGCCAGGGCCGTCTCCTCATCGGGGGCGGTAAAGTGTGCGACGCCACTGCGAGTCCGGTGAACCGGCGCGCCACCCAGTTCCTCGGGCGTCACTTCTTGATGCATGACGGCGCGCACCACGTCCGGGCCGGTGATGAACATGTGCGCGGTCTTCTCCACCATAAAAATAAAGTCACAAATCGCTGGAGAATAGACAGCGCCGCCAGCACAAGGGCCGAGAATCACAGTGATCTGCGGAATGACTCCACTGGCGCGCACGTTGCGTAGAAAGATTTCGCCGTAGCCGGCCAGTGAGTCCACGCCTTCCTGAATGCGCGCTCCGCCCGAATCGTTCAAGCCAATGACCGGCGCGCCGTTTTGGTAGGCCAGGTCAAGGAGATGGGCAATCTTACGGGCATGCGCCTCACCTACCGAGCCCCCCATGACCGTGAAGTTCTGGGCAAAGACGTAGACCACCCGACCGTCAATCTTCCCCCAGCCGGTCACCACGCCATCCCCCCATGGACGCGACTGCTCCATGCCAAAACCCGTCGCCCGATGCGTCACGTACATCCCGATTTCCTGGAACGTGCCGGGATCAAGCAACAGGTCCAGCCGTTCGCGGGCGGTCTTCTTCCCTTTGGCGTGTTGGGCGGCGATGCGGGCCTCATCGCCATCCTGCTGTGCCATGATGCGCAAGGTTTCAAAGGATGGAAGTTCCATAGGCCTCTTTTGTTGAAAAATTCACAAGGGCTGTTTCTCATGGCAAGAAACACCGCACACGTCCAGAAGTTGCGGGGGAAATCCCCCCTCCCGCGAACTCCAGGGAGAGCGGTAGTACCCCTACGCGGAAAGAGAATGAATATGGCGGTATTTAAGACAAAAAAGTGCAAAACAGACCTTCGTCCTGCCCGCGAAGAAAACAGGCTTTCACGAGTGCACGCACAGGTTGTCAGAAACACAACAGCCTCCCTGCGCCAATACAGAGTGGCAAGGTGTTATATATGGCGAAAGTTGGTAACTCCCTACTCGGGTCATCTTTGATAGCAGCACGGATGAGTTTTGGTCTGTCCGGAGACAGGCCGTAGACTTGTCTGGTGCACTGTGGGGCAAATCTCCGATTTGCCAATGCTCGCCAGTCAGAGATCTATCTATTCCCCACAAGTAGGGCAAATTGGAAATTTGCCCAATCCTTTGCCCCATCCCGCAAGTCGGAGACTTGCGCCACAACCACTTTCCAGGCAGATTGGCCTGGTCAGTGGAGACAATCTCTGCTTTGCGCGTTAGGACGGCAGTTGAACTGCCGTCCTAACGCCTGAATCCAAATCTTGAGCCAATCGAACGAGATGTGTACATAGATAGGGCAGAGACTTTGCCACAGGTAGGTAGTTACGAAAGTTGCCTGTTTGGATAAGATCAGCACCAGATTTGCCTCCCAGGTATAAGGTAGTACTGACAACTTTTGAGTGCACACGGCTTTCACCCTAAGGCAAATCGGTCGCCCTTCTTGGAGTATAATTTGATAGTATTCTCGTTAGGCTCCTTCGGGTGATTCGCCAAGGTATGATTTTGTTGGCGGGCTCTCTATAGGACTCCGTCATGCCATAGCGGGGAACCCGTTAACGAATGAGCGAATATCCGCTTCCGTGTCGCGGTTACTTCATTCATTTATTCGTCCCCGACATTCGTTGACGGTATTCACTACCTCACCAAAGTAAAGGTTTGTCCGGGCACAAGCACTGGTATAGGATTCATCTCTACCTTCCTTGACCGCGCGAGCAGGACAGCGACTACAGTCTCATCTGTCTAGGAGGGAACAATGAGACCATCCAATTCCGCACAAGCCATCGTCCTTGACCCCTCGCCGTTTTTCCGCAAGGGGATAAGCGCTTGCCTGGAGACAGGTGGCTATATGGTGTTGACCTGCGCCCCAAACCTTGACGAAATTATGCAAAGACGCGCCGTCCTCCTCCCCAATTTGGCACTGGTCGGCCCAAATTTTTCCGAGCATGAGAGCCTGGTTATCTGCCGAGAGCTCCTCCATTGCTGGCCAATGCTCAGAATCGTCCTGTTTTCTCCCCACGCCAAGGATCTACTCTTTCAGGTTGATGTGGCCCATACTGGAGCCAGCGCCTGTTTGCTGCCTGAGACCTCTGAACAAGAGTGCCTGTCCACGATAGCGACTGTGATGACAGGACACAACCTGTTCTCGCGTGAAATCTTGTCTCTCGCCTTCCAGCCTATGGAATTAACCACGCGCGAGCGCGAGGTGCTGCAATTACTGGCAGAAGGCAAAACGGATCGAGAGATTGCGGACGCGCTGGTACTGAGCCTCAACACGGTTCGTAAACACTCCCACCGGATTCTGGGAAAACTCGGCGTTTGTGAGCGGCGCGAGGCTGTGCGCCGTGCCCGACGATTGGGGTGGGTATAATCTGGTAGGCTGTACCCGATCAAATTTGGTACAGTGTGTCTTGCACAGGGGAAGAGGAGAATGTTATTATCAATGCAAATGAGCGTCAAAACTTCCCATGCTGTGCTAACTTTTCTCATGTCCTTCGTAGCCGGGGCTGTTACTTCCGCTGTTCTTATGTTTGCGGCCGTAGTGGTCCTGTTCGGTCTTGGCGCGCGAACAGGGAACCCTTACGCGTTCAGTATCGGACCATGGCTGGTCTTCCAGATAGATGTTTCGGAGGGAAATCTTGGCATGGTATTCGGATTGGGGTTCCCGGCGATCGCTTTCCTACTGGGGCTGATGAACGCTTTGGTAGCAACCATACTCAAGACACGGGGCCCTCTCAAGAGGCAATCACCCTCGCATTGACAAGGTTAGCCCGGTCACATTCCTAAAAGTATTTTGCGGTTAGCCTCTCTTCCTTCTACAAACAATTCCTCTTTGGATCAATTTCAGGAAGGAGGATATATGCTTACCACCACATCAGTACCGACGTATGAGCCACCGCGACTAGTAGAAAGGTCGGATGTCTACGAAACGGAAAATCATGCCGGCCCCGCGCCTGTGATTGTGGTCTTTATCGTCTCGGCGAGCCTGATAGCCCTACTGGGGGCATTTGCAATTTGCATCGCACGCGGATACGATGGAGTAGCATTCCAAGCCAGCATTGATTCGTGGACGTTTAAACTCGGGTGCTACAAGAACCCTTAGTCGGATACGTGCTAGGCCGGGTAACCCATCCAGGTAGTACATCCGGTTTTCCTGCAGGCCAGGGCCGGATGTACTGCTACAATTCAGAAGATGACCTACAGTGAGCCAGGTCGTAATGCAGTGTAAAATCCCAAGCCGAGGAGATCCCGGAAGCAATGGTGACGCGCGAGGCAATTGGCACTCCTCTCTGCCTTGATGTACAACATGTGTCCAAAACGTATGACGGCCGGCGTTGGGCAGTGGCTGACCTGTCGCTGCAGGTGCAGGCGGGCGAAGTCGTCGGCCTGATTGGGCCCAATGGTTCTGGCAAAACGACGACTCTCAGCATCATCACCGGCCTACGACGAGCCACACAGGGCAGAGTTTTTATTCGCGGCGCCGACATAGAACAGACCCCCCGGCAAGCCAAGCAATTCCTGGGTTATGTGCCCGACGACATGAATGTGGTACCAAATTTGACGGGCTGGGAGTGTGTTCTCCTGACAGCCGCTCTCTACGGCCTGGCAGCACAGTCCGTTCATGGCTACGCCGAACAACTCTTTGAAATTTTTGGTATGACTCCATTCCGGCATCAACTGGTGGAAACTTACTCACATGGCATGTTAAAAAAGACGCAGCTGATCGCTGCTCTAATACACAGGCCGCGATTACTCCTTCTTGATGAGCCTTTGTCAGGCCTGGATATTGAAAGCATCGTAATCTTCAAACGCTTGATGCTGAAACTAAAATCACGCGCGATTTCTTTCCTGATCGCCACTCACCAGTTGGGACTCGCCACAGAGTTATGCGACCGCGTCTATATACTCAGAGAGGGGCAATGCATTGCCAGTGGTGCTCCTGCCCTTATCATGAAAGACCAGCGCGCGACCAGTCTGGAAGAAGCCTTTGTTAACCTGATCTCTGCTCAACTACCAAATGATACCATCCTGGATGCCATTGCTGACTCTTTCTAAATTTGCGTGGGTTGCCTTCGCCCGTCGCTGCATTCGTCAGATCAGCGCCTTTCCGCTCTTAGTGCTCCTTGGGATAGTCGGGGCCGTTGCTGTTGGCGCTGGACTGATTGAACTTTATCGCCAAACAAGCCTTATTCTCTCGATCTTGCCAGCGTCTCTCCAGTATGAGGCACAGTATCGGCTCATCAATGCCATCACGTTGACTACTTTTGCTAGTTACTACCTCGTTCTCATCACCCTGCGTGAGCCAGCCCGTGATCGAAGTATACTGGTCACAGCACCAATTGAATACAGCGTCTTGTGGCTGGGGACTAACAGCGTCGCACTTACCCTCTTGTTGACCGGATTGACCGCCGTCATGTTTCCCCTGATTCTCGCTATTTTGAACACCAGACCCTTTGCTCTCCCCATCCTTTCCTGGTTGGGCGCTCTGATAATCAATCTAGGGCTCGTTGCTCGAGCAGGGGCAATTGCCCTATGTGTTTGGAGTTTCTCCCGTTTTCTAAAACTGAATTTCCGAATCCCAAGCAGGTTGGGCGTATTCATCGAGGGAGGTATTCCCCTACTCGTAAGCGCCGTGTTCGGTTGGCCTTTGGTACAAACGAGCACAATGGTTGTCGTCGACCCAGTTGGGGATAGGCTGAGCCGGTATCTCGTTGAGCCTTCCATAAGCCAAGCGATATGGGCAGTGGTGTGGCTGCTCATCCCAAGTATTTTGGCTATGACTTTAGCATCTATCTTTCTCAATCAAGCAAATGAAATCGTTCCTATTGTGACGCGCGAGAGTCTCATCTCACAATACGCCAACTACAAAAGCCATATTGGGCAATTCATTACATGTGAAATCAAGCGCTTCTTGCGCCAAAAAACGCTTCTGATCGGATATGTTTTTCTAGTGAGCCTGTCGCTTCTCCTGGTTTGCTTAATGCGGTTGTTTCCGAATGCACACGCATCCATTTCAGCGTTACTCATTCCTGTCGCGCCCTACCTTGGCGTAATCTTTCCGTTGCTTACGCTCCACTCCGACTTACAATCGGAATGGGTCTTTCGCAGCGCCCCGCTTCCCCGATTGACTTACCTGACTCTGAAGTTGGTTGCTGCCGCGATCATTGCCGGAGCAACAACGGCAATCGTCGTTTTGGGCGCGGCATTTGGACATTGGCGGATTTCGCCCGGCATGCTTTGGAACCTGCTTTCCCAAACGTTGGGTCTCACTGGAGTAGCCTTTATGTTAGGAGGCTTCCTACGCCGAAGCATCAGTGATGCCGCAGGCCAGGTTTTTGCGACGTTCTTATTGTTCACGGTGGGCGCCACCCTTCAGTACGGTATCAACGCCAGTGCCTCTTTCTTGTCAGCCTGGGGAGCTGGTGCGCTTTGGATCATCCTGTTTGCCGTAGCGCCTTTTGGGGTACAAGCCTGGGAACGGCAATCCAACCATGAGGCCTGAAAGCGATCCGAATGCTCCGGAGCATCCCGTTTTGGCCGCCAAATGTCGTTTACACGCCGGAGGGCATCTACGACCAGCTTCGGCGGAAGGTATTTGCGCTAAATCCGACAGGTCACTTGCTGGTCCAGCAAATAAACGGACGTAAGACGTTGACGGAGATAGCCCAAATCCTGGCAGAGGTCTACAATCTCGACCTGGACACTGCCGCGCATGATGTCAGACTCTTTTTTCTCGATCTAAACCGGCAATTGCTTATCAATTTCAAAAATCCCCATCCCCGATGGCCTGCTATCAAGATTCTGGCGACCGAAATACTCACAATGCTATCAGACCCTGCCTGGGCCCTGAGGGTGAGGGTGTTGAAGATACAGTCCCAAGATCATTCGGTTGTCTGGGAGCGCAGAACTATTAACCTCCACCGTCCACTCAGATCTTTGGCAGAGATTGTCTGGCTGATCTTTACACAGGTTCAGGCGCTTTGGCTTGTATTACTCTTGGGGACGCTCTTTGCTCTCGCGATGCTATTGCTTTACTCATCGCCGAACCTAATTCTGTCGCTAATAACCATAGCCACGCCTATCTATGTGGTTTTGAGTAACATGATGAGCCTGGCAATTCACGAGATGGGTCATGCATTGATATGGTACTACCTCTCCAGGGAAACACAAGTCATTGTTGCCGCGAACAAATTTTTAGCCCGGGTGATCTGTCCCGCTCAACCATTCAACAAGGAGGCATTCATCGCCCTGGGTGGTCCGGCCGCGAACGTACTGTTGAGTTGCATTTCCGTAATAACTTCACTTTTATTCCGCCAACACCTTCTATGGCAACTTGCGCTGTGGCTCTTTGCCGCTATACAGGGGATCGTAGGAGTAAGGTCGCTATTGGGTAGCGATGGACGTAAACTGTGGCGTGCCATCTCAAAGTCCGAGACCGCAGCGCCATTTTCGGTCAAGTAACAGGGTAGACGCTGCCCTGGCCCGCTGGTAGCAATTCATTACATCACGAAATCAGGCAGAAGGGGGCCCCACCATTACCCTGTGCGGGAAGATGATAACAGGGAAGGCAAACGTATAGGGCCGGCCGACGGCCTGCCCGTACCAATCGGCGAGGCGCGCCGCGCTTTCCGAACAGGGTGGAGTGGTCAGCAGAAAATCCAAGCCCGCCTGGAACAAGGCGGGCCTGGGCAAAGCGACTACCATCTTGGGAACTACTGTTGTTCCGAAGCCTGCTTCTTACGGCTCCTGTGACGCCGCACAGCCGCCACAACGCCCCAGGCAATCAAGAGCGGCGGGCCAAAGACCACCAGCAACACCGGCAAGACAAACAACACGACCCAGATGAGGAAGTTCACAAAACCCTGCAGAAACTTGATGAGCGATTGAATAGCCCGGTTGACCGTGCCCTGCGGCTGCCACTTGCCAATTTTGATCGGCTGGACCTTTTCCTCCGAGATCAACGTAACGTTGATTAGAGAGAAGGAGGAGGCCTCTTCGTAGTACTTAATCTGCCCCTTGAGCGACTCGATCTCGGCATTGATGGACTCGAGTTTGTTGAAGATATCCAGCACGGCATCTGTGTCCGCCGCTTGCTGGAGGAGTTGTTCCAGACGCGCCGCGGCCGCCTGGCGTGCCTTGAGGCGCGCCTGCAAATCCACATACTGCGCAGTGACGTCCTGCCCGGAGCGATCATCCTGTAAGACATCGGTGGCGTCCTCCTCGATCTTCGCGATCACCGCGTCGAACCGATCCGAAGGCACGCGGATCGAAATCATTGCTTCCGGCACAGTTGCGCCACTGGGAGTTGAGGTCTCATAGCGGCTTGTAGAGAGCACAAATCCGCCTTCGCGCTCCGCCAGCTGGGCAATGGCGTTCATCTTCACCTGCACATCGTCCACCACCAGGCGCAGATTGGCGTTCTTAATGACCATGCGGCTTTCCAGCGCCTCTGTGTTGACCGAGGTCTCCTGCGCAAGAGAGACTCGCGCCGGCGCGGCTTCGTCCACCATAGGTGCCCCCGTATACTTTTCGGGGACAACTCCCGCAGGCATCTCCGGCATGAGCCTGGGGGCCGCCTTGGGCGCGCAGGCAACCAGACTCAAGATGGCCAGGACAATCAGGAAAGTCTTTTTCATAGGTGTTCCTCCTTTCGAAACTGAAAAACTCGACACCATCCAGACGCCACATTGCCCTGGCATGTTCCCAACCCGGCAGATCACTCTGCAAGGCCTAACCACGGCCGCAGAGCCTGGCCGGTATAGGAACGCGGGTTAGCCGCGACCTGCTCCGGCGTCCCCTCGGCGATGATTTCTCCCCCCTGTTCGCCTCCCTCTGGGCCCAGATCAATGATCCAATCGGCTACTTTGATGATATCCAAATTATGTTCAATAATCAAGACCGTATTTCCTGCATCCACCAGACGCTGTAAGACCTCGATCAGTTTGTGCACATCCGCGGCATGCAAGCCAACCGAAGGTTCATCCAGGACGTACAGCGTACGCCCGGTCGCGCGCCGCGCCAATTCCCTGGAGAGTTTGACCCGCTGTGCTTCCCCGCCCGAAAGCGTGGTCGCTGGCTGACCGATCTTGATATAGCCCAAGCCAACTTCTTGTAGCAGCCGTAATTTGCTCACCATTTGCGGAAAGGCCGCAAATTCCTCCAAGGCCTGGTCAACCGTCATATCCAGGACATCGGCTATGGTATGCCCTTTAAAGCGGACCTGTAGCGTCTCACGGTTAAAGCGCCTGCCATGGCAGACATCGCAAGGCACATAGACATCTGGCAGGAACTGCATTTCGATGCGCAACTCCCCTTGCCCCTGACAGGCCTCGCAGCGCCCGCCATGCACATTGAAGGAGAATCGCCCTGGCTTATACCCGCGCACCTTGCTCTCCGGCAATTCGGCAAACAACTTACGGATTTCGTCGAACAGTCCTGTATAGGTAGCCGGATTGGAACGGGGAGTGCGCCCAATCGGGGATTGGTCAATGTTGATGACTTTATCGAGATATTCGAGGCCTTCAATCCGATCGTGATCGCCCGGCCGGGTATGCGCGCCATGCAAACGCGCGGCCAGAGCATTGTAGAGTACGTCAATCATCAAGGAAGATTTTCCCGAGCCGCTCACGCCCGTGATGCAGACCAATTTCCCCAACGGAATCCGCACGGTCAGGTTCTTGAGGTTGTTGGCCCGCGCGCCGATGATAGTGAGGTGCTTTCCATTACCTGTGCGACGCGTCTTGGGCATGGGAATCTGCCGTCGCCCGGAAAGGTAAGCGCCGGTCAGCGACTCCGGATGGGCGATGATCTCTTCCACCGTGCCCGCCACGATGACCCGACCGCCATGCTCGCCAGCGCCCGGCCCCAGGTCAATGACCCAATCGGCGGCGCGAATGGTCTCCGCGTCGTGCTCCACGACCAGGACGGTATTGCCCAGGTCGCGCAGGCCGGCCAGGGTCTGCAACAGACGGGCATTATCGCGGGCATGTAGCCCAATCGAGGGTTCGTCCAGGACGTACAACACGCCGACCAGGCCCGAACCGACCTGCGTCGCCAGGCGGATGCGCTGCGCCTCTCCGCCAGAGAGAGAAGCCGAGGAACGACTCAGGGTCAGGTAGTCCAGACCAACGTTTACCAGGAACCCCAGGCGCGATTTGATCTCCTTCAGGATGCGTTCGGCGACGGCCTGCTGACGGGCAGTGAGAGGCGTTTGTGGGCCAGAGAGGCGTTCCACCCATTCCAGGACGCGACGCACTGGCCAGTCGGTCACTTCCATAATGTTCGCACCGTCCACAGTCACAGCCAGCGCCTCCGGGCGCAACCGCCGGCCCTGACAGGTTGGACAGGGGCGATCGCTCATGTATTCCGAAATCTTCTCGCGAATATATTCGGAATTGGTCTCGCGGTAGCGTCGTTCCAGGTTGCCAATCACGCCCTCGAAAGGCGCCTCGAACGTTGCCTGGCGTCCATCGCGGCTCTGGTAGTGCACACGGACGCGTTCGCCGTGCGTTCCATAAAGAATCAGGCGTTGCTTCTCCGGCGGCAACTCGCGGAAGGGCTTATCCATGTCAATCCGGAAGTGTTGCGCGACCGCCTCCAACAACTGCCAGTAGTAGCCGCTGTCCTCGCGCAGGTTGCTCCATTCCATGGCAATCAGAGCGCCTTCCGCCAGCGATTTATCCGGGTCTACGACTCGGTCGGGGTCAATTTCCAGGCGACTCCCCAGACCTTGACAATCCGGACAGGCACCATGGGGAGTGTTAAACGAAAAGGTGCGCGGCTCAATCTCGGGGATGCTAATGCCGTGCTCCGGGCAGGCGAGGTGCTCGGAAAAATGCAGGTCGGTCCCCACAGAAGCCCCCCCATGTTCCCCAGGGGACTCCAATACATGAACGGTCAAATAGCCATCCCCGAACTTGAGAGCCGTCTCCACCGAATCGGTCAGGCGCGTCCGGGCCGCCTGGCGTTCCTCCGGACTCTCGTCCCGTCGAATGACCAGGCGGTCCACAACAGCCTCAATAGTGTGGAGTTTATAGCGGTCGAGGCTGATCTCGTCGTCCAGGGAATACACCACCCCATCCACGCGGGCACGGACGAAGCCTGCCTTCCGAATCTCCTCGAAGACCGCCTGGTAGGTGCCTTTGCGCCCGCGCACCACCGGCGCGAGAAGTAGCAGGCGCGTCCCCTCTGGCAAGGCCTCGATGGCATCCACGATCTCTTGGGCCGATTGTTTCACCACCTCGCGGCCACAAACCGGACAGTGTGGAATCCCGACGCGCGCGAACAGCAAGCGCAGGTAATCGTAAATTTCCGTCACCGTGCCCACTGTCGAACGCGGGTTGTGCGAGACGCCTTTCTGGTCAATCGAAACCGCCGGAGAGAGCCCCTCGATGTAATCCACGTCGGGCTTTTGCATTTGCCCCAGGAACTGCCGCGCGTAGGCGGAAAGCGATTCGACGTACCGCCGCTGGCCCTCGGCAAAGATCGTATCGAACGCTAGCGAAGATTTTCCCGAACCCGAAAGACCGGTGATAACTACCAGTTTCTCGCGCGGAATTTCCACCGTGATGTTCTTGAGGTTATGCTCGCGCGCGCCTACCACACGAATGACAGAAGACATGGTCGCCTCTCTTGCCAATTATAGCACACTTGTTCCATTTTTCGCCTCAAGAAGGCAAAAGGAAATTATACCAGTCATCTCGTTCACCATTGTCCAAATTTTGGCCGGTGATTACCCCTATCTTGGTTCTGTTAGGACGGCAGTTGAACTACCGTCCTAACGCCTGAAAGTTGGGCAGAATTCGCTCTTGACAGCAGAGCTTGCTCTGTTAGTATCTCGTTCGCCATTGCCCGAATTTTGTGGTATACTTGCGGCGCTCCCTCTGGGGAGCACATCTTGCCTGGGACGGGCAAGAAGCGTCCCTGAGCGGGAAAAGCAAGCCCGCTAAACCCACGTCGCCCCGCGCCCGCATCCGGCGCGGCGTTGGAGGGCGATTTGCAAAGGAGTACAAAATGGCTCTCGTTTCCATGAAAGCGCTGCTGGAAAGCGGTGTCCATTTTGGTCATCGCACCAACAAATGGCACCCGGCGATGAAGCCCTATATCTTCACCGAGCGCAACGGCGTGCATATCATTGACCTGCAGCAGACGGTCAAAGCGCTCCAGACGGCCTACAACCTCGTGCGGGATACGGTTGCCAACGGTGGCATTGTGTTGTTCGTCGGCACCAAACGCCAGGCACAGGACACCGTGCGCGAGGAGGCAATTCGTTGTGGCATGCCCTACGTTACAGAACGGTGGCTGGGGGGCATGTTGACGAACTGGATCACCTTCTACAATCGCATCCAGCAGATGGAGCGGTTGGAAAAGATGTTCGAGACCGGCGAGGTCAATCGCCTGACGAAGAAGGAAGCATTGCTCCTCCAGCGTGAATTGGATCGCCTGCATATTCGTCTGGAGGGCATTCGCCAGATGACGCGCCTGCCCGATTTGCTCTTTGTTGTGGATGTTGGGCGCGAGGAAGCCGCCGTACACGAGGCCAATTTGCTGAACATCCCCGTCGTGGCGTTGGTGGATACGAATTGCGATCCGTCCGGCGTAGACTACGTCATTCCTTCCAACGATGACGCGATTCGCGCCATCAAGTTGCTAGTCTCCAAGATCGCCGATGCCGTCCTGGAAGGCAAGGCTCTGCGCAAAGAGGAGGAAGTCCCTGCTGGGGCCGAAGCGCCTGTGGGCAAAGCTATCGCTCGTAGCACGACACCTACCCTTGAACTCGAGGAAGAACTGGAAGACGAGGAGCTGCTGGGAGAGGCCACCCTGGCAAAACTGGCCCCGCCCCCTCGGAAGGAAGATGTAGAAGAGGAACTCGCGGAAGAAGACGAAGAGTGAGAGTGTTTGCTCACCCACACCCATTCAATCGAGGTGCATTATGGAGATTACCACAGAAATGATCAAAGAATTACGCGCCCAAACCAACGCGGGCGTATTGGATTGCCGCAAGGCGTTGATGGAGACTAACGGAGATTTCCAAAAGGCCATCGAATGGTTGCGTGAAAAAGGCATGGCCACCGCGGCGAAGCGCGCGGATCGTCAGGCTTCCAACGGCGTTCTCGAACTGTACTCGCACGGCAACGGTCGGGTAGGGGTAATGGTAGAAGTCAACTGCGAGACTGACTTCGTGGCGCGTTCCGAACAATTCCGCACCTTCGCTCACGAGATCGCCTTGCAAATTGCCGCCGCCTCGCCGCTCTACGTGCGCGATGAAGATATTCCCGCTGAAGTGATCGAACGGGAGATGGAAATCGGCAAGGCACGTGCGCGTGAGGAAGGGAAGCCGGAGGCCATCTGGGAGAAAATTGCCCAGGGTCGTCTCGAAAAATATAAGGATGAAGTTGTTTTACTGCGCCAGCCCTACATCCGCGACGAGAACATAACCGTCGAGCAACTTCTGCACCAGAACATCGCCAGTCTGGGGGAGAATATCGTCATTCGTCGTTTCGTCCGTTGGGAAGTAGGCGAAACGAGCACCTAGTGTGCGTGGCTTGCGTATCCATTGTCAAAAACGGCTCCCGGAAAATTGTTCGGGAGCCGTTTTCGCGTCCATTACCAGATGTCTGGTTCGTAACGATCCTACCCTGGCCGGCAATTGTGACGAGAATCAATTCGCACAGGCAGGCCGAAGGTTTGCTTGACGCCTGCCACGAGGGCAGCTATGCCGCCATTTTTCCCTTCTCGCCCAGGGTATACCTCTATCAGCGTTTCAGAGCATCCCAGCCGGCATAGCGAGCAGTATCGCCCAGTTCGGCCTCAATACGCAGCAACTGGTTGTACTTAGCAACCCGATCCGAACGCGCCGGCGCGCCAGTCTTGATCTGCCCCATGTTGAGAGCAACCGCCAGGTCGGCAATTGTGCTGTCCTCGGTCTCGCCGGAGCGATGGGAGGTCACAGTACGCCAGCCGGCACGATGACAGAGTTCGACCGCTTCAATGGTCTCGGTTAGTGTGCCGATTTGGTTGAGTTTCACCAGTAGAGCGTTGGCCACGTTCTCGCGAATGCCGCGGCGGACGCGTTCCGGGTTGGTGACGAAGATGTCATCCCCGACGAGCTGAATCTGATTGCCCAGTTTCTGGGTTAGGAGTTTCCAGGATTCCCAATCGTCCTGCGCCAGGCCGTCCTCCAGGGAGACAATGGGGTACTGGCGCACCCAGTCTGCCCAGAATTCGACCATTTCGGGGCCGGTGAGTTTCTTGCCTTCCTTGCGCAGGTTGTAGGTCTTGGTCTCCTCATCGTAGAGTTCGGAGGCGGCAGGATCAAGGGCAATAGCCACTTGTTCGCCACGGCCAGCCTTGAAACCGGCCTTCTCGATGGCCTCCAGGATGAGTTCCACGGCCTCGTTGTTTGCCTTGAGGGCAGGAGCATAGCCACCCTCATCGCCGACCAGGGTAGTGTATCCCTTGGCCTTGAGCACTGCCTTAAGGGCTTGATAGATCTCCGAGCCCCAGCGCAGGGCTTCCGCGAAAGAGGGGGCGCCGAGCGGCATGATCATGAATTCCTGCGCGTCCGTGGATTGCCAGCCAGTGTGCGCTCCACCGTTGAGAATGTTCATCATGGGAACGGGTAAGACGTGGGCATACACGCCGCCAATGTACCGATACAGGGGCAAGCCCAGGGCACCGGCCGCGGCCTTGGCAACTGCCAAACTGACACCCAGGATAGCGTTCGCACCCAGGTTCGACTTATTTGGCGTCCCATCCAGTTCGATCATGGTTTCATCAATGGCCTTCTGTTCTACCGCATCGAAGCCGACCAGGGCTTCAGCAATTGGGCCGTTGACGTTTTCGACGGCTTTCTGAACGCCCTTGCCGTTGTAACGCCCTTTGTCGCCATCACGCAGTTCGAGCGCCTCGTGAACGCCCGTCGAGGCGCCGGAAGGGACAGCCGCCCTGCCCCAGGAGCCGTCGGCCAGCACGACCTCGACCTCTACAGTGGGGTTACCGCGCGAATCGAGAATTTCGAGAGCAGAAATCGTTTCAATTGTAGTGTCCATAGCGAATCTCCATAATTTTGAAATTTAGCGAACCATACGAAGGATGCCGTAAGTATAACCGGTTTTCGAGCCACCAAACAGGCGTCTTGCTCAACTCCTGCGATTGGGGGGACCGTCGGTTCCGAGAGCCGTAGGAGCACAACCAATCCCAACAATTCCTACGGCACTTCTTTCCACGGGTTATTTCCTGCCACCAATCCCAAAGCACGTTTCCAGGAATCGCCCTCTGCGCCAAAGCCCTCTCCCGCAAAACGGTAATCGTTCTTACGAATGAATTCGTCCAGTTCAGCCTGCAAGGCAGCGATTCGTTCTCGTTGAATGTCCAACAGTCGCGTGCGGGCCGTCTCCTGGCGCGCTTCCTTCAGGGCCAGGAACAAATGTCGCAAGCAAAGACCCCCCGAGCGTCGCAAAGCCGCCTCCAGGTCTTCCCTCTCCAAGTATTTGAATAAGATCGCCAGCATGGTGTCCGTGGTTTCGTCCCGATGTTGACAGGCCGGGCAGGATTCGGCAGGCCAGCTCTCCTCCTCGCGGGGTAAGCGCTTCTGCCAATCATCCAGGTCCTTCCAGAGAGCGTTCAGGATGTCGCGATACACAACGGCGATACCCAAAGCATCGCTCAAGCGCTCGTTCACGACCAACCAGGCATGTTCCCTGCAAAAACCGCGACTCTGGCGCAAACGCGCTCGCACACCAGCATCGTTGACGCTCTCGTAGAACAGACTATCCAGGTAGCGTCGCACGGCCTCTTGCTCCAGGTGGCAAAGCGGACACCCTCCCTTCTGACAAACTTCCACGAGTTTGTGGTACAGAGTCACAGACATAGACTTCCCAAGAGCGACAATAACAGATCGGCGAAAAAAGCCTCTGCCATGAATTTCAGGCAGAGGCTATCAGCCAATTACATGGCAGTTTCTTTTGAGCGAGCCTCATCGCTACTGGTGTTGATTTTAAGCGAGAATTCCCGGCCGGTCAATGTTACTGCGCGATCGTGTGCCTGCAAAGATTGTCAGGTACAACTCCGTGTACTGGTTCCCCCAGCAGTTATGCTGCTGGGGCGGCAGCTATACTACCGCCCGAACTGAACATCCCAGCCAATCCCAGAGTCCCGTTTCCAATGAAAGATGGGCGGAGAGGGCTGTTCTATGACAACTTTTGCGTGCACACTGCGCGATCGCGCGCACTCCCAGCTAGCTTTTTATCGTCCATCGTCCATCGTCTATCGTCCATCGTCTATTGTCTATCGTCCATCGTCTATTGTCTATCGTCCACCGTCCACGGTCCACCGTCCACCGTTCTTCGGTTGTATCGGCCGCGCGGGTTATGGTACAGCATAGCCAAGGCGTTGTAAGATTTCTATCAGGGACAGTTCCGCCAGGGAATGCAGGATCAGGTCGGCGCCGGTGAAATCGCCTCCCTCGGTGACCGGATTCGGCACAGCCACCACACGCAAGCCGGCCCTGCGAGCGGCCAGTACGCCGTTCGGCGAATCCTCCAGAACCACTGCCTGGTCAGGGCGCAGGGCAAGTCGCCGCAAGGCAGTCAAGAAGAGATCGGGGTGCGGCTTCACGCGTTCCACGTCCTCACGGCAAAGAATCACCTCGAAGGTATCCCTCAAACCCAATTGATGCAGATATCCCTCCACCCAGGCATGGGACGAACTGGAGGCAATGGCCAGACGTAGCCCCAGGCCCTGGGCCTGGCGGAGAAGAGAGATCACACCCGGCCTGGCCGGCAGAACTGCCTGCCGGGCCAGACGCTCGGCGCGCGTCCGCTCATGGAGTGCGTTTTGGTCCAAAGCCCGGCCGGTCAAGATGGAAAGATACTGCGCCGGGTCGAAACGAGCCGTCGTAGAGCCGACCACCTCGCGCACCCAAATGTCGAGGGGAAATTTCTGACCGTACTCGGCATAGACGGCGCGCCAGGCCTCTACCTCGGCCGACTCGGTGTCCATGATGAGACCGTCAAAGTCGAAGATCAATGCTCGAATCATCGCATCCTTGCCACAGGTTTCGCGCCTCCTTCCAGCCTCCGCCGCCATACGGAACAAAGGCAACTCGCGCGATTTCTTATGGAAGGCGTATTATATCAAAGGGTAAAGCAGTTCCCTGACCATGCCGGCAGCAAAGCCGACCAGGAGGCCGCCCAGCGCCGATTTCTGCCTCACCCTTGCCCCAAATCATCATCCCGTAACGGGCAAGGCTATGGTAGACTTAACCCGATTTGCCCATCAGGTGACCTTCGTGTTGAAGCGCATTCCCCAACACATCTCTGCCAGATGTCTTCCCCGCCCTAACCTGGAGACGGACGATTTATGAACCGCACAGGCCTCCTCGTCGGGATGGCGGCCACTCTCTGGTTGCTGTTCGTGATGGCCTCCTACGCGGCCACGCACAAACCGTTCGACGCGGCTTTGCTTGCGCACACCGCCATCGTGCTCTGGCAAGGCCTGTTGGTACTTTGGATCCTTGCCCTGGGTGGTGGCCTGGGTAGACGGTGGTTCCCTCTCCGGGAGGCTCCCGTGCCGGTCGCGACTCGCGCCGTCCTCCAGGCCGGGATTGGCCTGGGCACGTTAGGGCTGATCATACTGCTTCTGGGCGTCACGCTGGGGTTGCGCTGGCCGCTCCGGTTGACCGCCCTCGGCCTGACGCTCTACCTGCACCGCGAGTGGCGGGGCTGGCTTGCTGATCTGGCAGAAGGAATCGCGAGCGCGAGACCAAGTGGCCTCCTGGCCAGGTCGCTCGCCCCCCTCAGCACCTTCCTCCTGGGTTGTACCTTGCTCACTGCCCTGGCGCCCCCCTTCGCTTTCGACACCCTGACCTATCATCTCACTCTGCCACGCGCCTATCTGCTCCTCGACCGCATTGCCTACCTCCCACAAATCATGTTCTGGGGAATGCCACAGACAACCGAAATGCTCTACACGCTGGCAATGAGCCTGGGAGGGTATCAAGCGGCCACGCTGCTCGAATGGGGCATCGGCGCGTTGACTCTCCTCGGCCTGTGGCACTACGTAGCCGCTCATTACACTGCGCGCGCGGGTTGGGTCGCCGTCGCAACGTTGCTGACAGGATACAGCCTGGCCGGCGCCTTATCCAGCGGATACGTAGAGTGGTCGTCTATGCTGTATGGCTTGGGCTTCCTGGTCAGCCTGGAACTATGGTGGGGATCCCAAGACCGCCGCTTTCTGGTGTTGCTGGCCGCTCTTGCCGCCTTTGCCCTGGGCAGTAAGTACACGAACGGCATCCTTGCCCTGATGGGAGTTTGTTTCCTCCTCGTCCGTCACCGTCTGCGAACCAGGCAATGGTCCATGGATCTCCTGATCTTCGGCACACTGATCGTGGGAATCACCCTGCCCTGGTGGGTCAAAAACGCCCTGGCGACAGGCAATCCTTTCTACCCATTGCTCTTCCCTGCCGCCGAGATGAGCCGTTACCGCCTGGAATACTACTCCGATCTCCCCTGGGGTGGCTGGCTGGAGGGGTTGACGCTTCCCTGGCAGGCAACCTTCCTGGGCATAGAGAACAAAGTAGGACCATCCGCCTCCATTGGCCCCCTTCTCCTGGGCCTGAGCCCCCTGGCCTTGTTTGGCTGGCAAAGATGGTCAGAGCGTAGCCGCCTCGTCCTGAAACTGGCGATTGCCATGACCGGACTGGGCTTCGCCATCTGGGGCGTTGCCAGCCGTTTCGCCTATCTCCTGATTCAGACCCGCCTCTACGTCGCCTTCTTCCCGGCCTGGGCGCTGATGGGCGCCGCCGGCTTTGAGCACGTTGCCTCGCTGCGCGCCTACCAAGTCCGTTTCCACCGTCTTCTGGGCGCCGCGGTAGTTTTGTCGCTAGCCCTGAACGCCCTGGAAATGGGGCGTGAGGCCATCGCTCGCGGCGACCTCGCTTTCTTGAGCGGACAGATGGACAGCCAGCAGTATTGGGAGCACGTTCTGGGAGACTACCCCAAAGCCATGCAAGCCATCCAAGAATTGCCAGAAAGGGCTTCCGTCTTGCTCCTGTGGGACACGCGCGGCCTGCTGTGTTGGCCCAAATGCGACCCGGACGAAGTGATTGACCGCTGGTACGACGACCTCCATCGCTACCAGACGGCCGACCGCATCTTGCAAGCCTGGCGGGAACAGGGGTACACACACCTCCTGCTTCATCGTCGGGGTATGGATTTCGTTCGCCAGGAAGACCGCCGCCTGACCGAACAGGACTGGCAACTTCTCCACCAGGTACTGGCGGCCTTACCCCCGCCTCAGGAAATCGGCACGTACTCGCTTTATTCCTTATCCGCGCCATAGGCCGAAAGGAAAACCTGCCCATCTCCGGAGTCAATTGTGAATACCAACTTCTACTACTTCCTCGGACGGACTCTCATCCGCCTATACGCCAGCCTGCTGCTCAAGATTCACGTGCGACGACACGCCGATCTCCCGCCAGGACCGAAAATCTTCGTCGCCAACCATCCCAGCGCCACCGATCCTTTCCTGATTCATCTGATTTCGCCCCAACCTCTGAGCGTTCTGATTACCCATAAAGCGTTCCGGACGCCGGGCCTGGGGTGGTATTTAGAGAAAATCGGACAGATACCTGTACTGGCCGAGAAAGGGTATGTGGCGCTGGTCCACGCCTGTCAGGCGCTCCAGACAGGTCGGTCAGTAGGCATTTTCATTGAAGGAGCAATCAGTCCGCAAGATGGCGGATTCCACCCACCGCGCACCGGGGCTGTCCGCCTGGCATTGATGACGGGCGCGCCAATTGTGCCAGTCGGCATCTACCTCCATCGCTCCTGGAATTACCGCATTGCCTCGCGCGTTGGTGGCGTTCCCAGCGTGGGATACTGGTATCTTTTTGGCCCCTACGCCATTACCCTCGGCGAACCCCTCTTCCTGCAAGGGGATGTGGAGGATCGCGAGTTCGTCAGCGCGATGACCGAGCAGGTCATGGCGCGGATTCAGGCATTGGCTCTGGAAAGCGCGCGGCGCGTCCGACCGTTGCGCACTCAGCCAATCCGGCTTCTGCAAGAGTAAGGGTATGGGAAAAGGTTCTAAGACCAGTCGTTTTGGGACAACCGCCCGCATTGCTCACGATTCGTCGCTTTACTACGAATCCAAACTATACGCCTCGCTGCCCGCCGCGCCGGAAACGCCAGAGACATCGGAACATCCCCTGCCTCCGCAATACGAAAACCGAATCCTGCTCGGCAATGCCGCGCAGATGAAGGAACTGCCCGACAACTCGGTTCATTTAATGGTAACTTCCCCACCCTACAACGTCCGCAAAGAATACGACGCGGACCTCTCGCTGGATGAATACCTTGACCTGCTCGCTCAGGTCTTCACCGAGACCTACCGGGTGCTGGTACATGGCGGGCGTGCCTGCGTGAACGTGGCCAATCTGGGCCGCAAGCCCTACGTGCCGCTTTCCGCTTACGTTACCCTGCTCATGCTGCGAATCGGCTTCCAGATGCGCGGTGAGATCATCTGGCAGAAGGGCGCCGGCGCGGGCATCTCAATGGCCTGGGGCAGCTGGCAATCGGCCTCGAACCCGGTGCTGCGCGATACCCACGAATACATCCTGGTCTTCTCCAAAGGAACATTCGTGCGCAAGAAGACGGCTGGCAAGGAGAACACCATTTCGCCCCAGGAATTCATGGAGTGGACGAAATCGGTCTGGACGCTAAACCCAGAATCGGCCAAGCGCGTTGGGCACCCGGCGCCTTTCCCGGTCGAATTACCCTACCGTCTCATTCAACTCTACACCTATAAAGGGGAAGTCGTGCTCGATCCGTTCATGGGTAGCGGCAGCACAGCCATTGCCGCCTTAAAGGCAGGGCGCCGCTTCGTCGGCTACGAAATCAACCCCCGTTACCTGGCCCTGGCCCAACGACGCCTGGCAACCTTCCAGGAGAAAGGCGAGCACTAGGTCGCCCAGCGTTCCCCGTCACTGCCCTACCAGGTTAGGGTCCATGATGTACTGCCACCAGTTATTCGCCACGCCCTGAGTCCGTCCGGCCGTCTTGGGGAGATGCTTTAGCCACCAGAGATGATGCAGGTGAATATCGCCGCCGCCCCACTCGCTGGCCTCCACCAGCCGCACATCGCCTAGAAAATTAGGGAAATTAAACCAATCGTAGCAATTGCTGAGCACCGGGTGGGGATTATCCCACTCGTACGCCCGAGTGCTGTTCGGCGCAAAGTGAATGCTACCCACCTCGGCCTTACCAGGTGCGATCTGATCGTAACGGCAAAAGCGCTCGAACAAATTGGCCTCGCCGCGCGTATGCGCGAAGACCCGGCTCAGAATCGCCTCGGCGCGATGACCAAACGCTTCGAGCATCTCTCCCACGCCGCGCTCGTAATTGAACCCCATGATGACGAAACGCCTGCGACAGAAGGCCGTTCCAGCCAGCGGTGGTGCATTGCACCAGAACGAATCCGCCCCGGCCATCACTGACTCGTAGAAGCCAGCATACGGAAAGGCGAACAACCAGACCTCATCGAGCTCGCGGGCCGCCACGCGCGGCAGGATATTAAAGGCCGTCAGAATCGCCTGATAATCGGCCTCGTCCGGTGTATGTGGAGGCAGGCGGCCTTGCAGCACGGCCAGGTAGGTCGCGGCGTCGTAGCGATAACCGTCTACCTTGGCCGGAAACTCGTGCAAATCGTGACGTTCCACGATTTCATAACGCGCCAGGCCGCTGCTGGCCGCCTGAATATCTGCCAGGAAGAGCTGGAGTAACTCGTCCACGGAATGCCAGTGGAGGAACTCGGAGAGACGTGCACCGAGTGCGTCCACAAACGGATCGTACACGATGAGCAAGACGCGATTCGTAATAGCGCGCGGCGGCTCGTCGAGGTTGTCTGCCGGTAGACTCCGCTCGGACGTCACCTCCACCCTACCCCTGCCCCCCAAGAAACGCCGCAGGAACATCCATAGCGCCGCAAAGAACGTGGAAACGGGATTGCTCATTCCATCCTCGCCATTCCCTTACGGCACATCAGCCGCATAGTACACCTTGTCGCCGACGCAAAGGAACAGACGCCGGTCTGGGCTGAAGGTAAAGGCGCTGGCCGGAACGCTAAATTGTTGCCTGGCAAACCGGCTTTCGGCGCGAAACTGTCCTTGCAGGAAAAGCCCCTCGGCGCGCGGACTGAAGCGGTAAATCGCCTGGGTATTTGGTTCTAGAAAATACAAGGAGGGATCCGGTGGCGCCGCGAAAGTCAGCGCGACAAAACGGCCGTCCATCAAAGTCGGCCCAGACTTCCGTTGTAAGCGATTATCCACCATCGTCAACGGGTCGCGACAACGCGTGGGCTGGACATCCAATCGGCTCAGGGTACAGGCCGTGACATGGCCGTCCTGGAAGAGCAAGTACAAATCGTCGCCATTGACGGCCAGGTCAACCGCTTGCCGCATATTCCCCGGCACCTGTTCTCCGAAAAACATCGCTGGCAGTGAGGCAAAATCGAGTAAATTCCCTCCATACATCCAGACCATGCCACCCGGCGCGTCAAGCACATACAGGTTGCGGTTATCCACATCCAGGGTGAAGGCCGTGATCCCACTCCAGCCGAGTTCCGGCACAGCTAGCGGCAACGCGCGCGGGGCAGCTTCAGGCGCACAATATAGCAATGTACCGTTGGCATCCATTGCCAGCACGGTCGCGTCATAGGCATTGATCTTCGGCAAGGCCACGACATCTATCAACGCCCCAACCGCGTGACCATCGTACACTCCCGCCTCGCAACGGAAGCCCGGATCCATTTCATACCCATCCCGTGTCTGGAAGGCGCGCATGACCCTCCCGCGCCTCGCATCGAGCAAATACAAATCCGTCATAGTGGCCGCCATGCGCGTCACCTGGACCGACTCGTCCAGGCGGACGAGGAGTGCTTCTCGAAAATCGAGGCGCACGATGCTATCCAGCGCGTCCAGCCGTGCCTGGGCCTGTTGACGGAGCATCCTGGAATCCGCCGTCTGGCGGCCACGTTCGGCCTGCTCGACATAATACACAGCCGCCTCCCACAAACGGCGCGCCTCGGCCGGATCTCCGCTCTGGTCGCCGCCCTGCAGAGCCTGAACGGCCAGCTGCATGTTCTCCTGGTACTGGACCAACGTGCCATAGCGAAAATAAATCACCGCGGCCAGAGTAACGATGATCACGGGAACCGCCAGCGCAGCGAACGCCATAAACGAGGATGGCAAGGTGGCCTCCGCCTCGCCTCCCCCTGGCAACAAGCGCGGCAGGAAACGACGCAACGCTGTTCCCAACCTCTCTCCAAAACGACGGCCACCGCCCACGGCCCGTGCCGCGCCGCGATAGAACGCCTGCTGGCGCGGACCTGGCCGGCGGATGATTTCCGGCAGTTCCCCTTCGGCGCGCGGCCGGACGAACAGACCTGGCCGGCGCGTTGCCGGCCGTTGCCGATCTTCCTCCCCCTCGCGGAGGGGAACAGGCGTCGGTGTTACAGGTCGTGCCGTGACCACTTCCGCGGTCGGTGAAACCGCCGGCCTCTCCACAGCCATCGCCTGGTCAGAAATAGCCTCCGCCGGTGATTTCTCCGGCAGGACGACAGCCGATTCGAGCGGGGCAGGTACACGCCCTGTCTCTTCCACTTCCGATGTGGTGACTGCCTCCTGCCCAGGACGCAGCAGGTGAATCCGCCCCTGTCCCCTTTGCACCTGCACGAGCACGGCGCTCAAATCTTCTTTGGAAAAAGCCAGGAGTCGCCGCCGCAGATGAGTCAGACTCGCCTTGCAATCTTCCGATTGGAGCAACACCTCCCAACCAGCCGGCTGCACCGCACTCAAAACCAGGACATCGCCAGGCTGTAGCTCAAAGCGATGGAAGGAGAGCGGAGGATTCTGAGAAAGTCCCAGGCCGCGCCCGGCCATCCGCGCATCATGCACATGTGCTATAGCCTCTCTTCCCAAATGGAAGGCGTGCGTCGGGCCGACCTGTGCCAGGACCAATTGCGAGCCACGCAGCACAGCCATCATCAAACGCCCAACCACCGGGCGGCTCTTACCGGCCAGGCTGAGATTGCGCTCTAGCAGGAGGTGATTCAAGTCCTCTACCGCGGCGCGCAGGGCAGAGGTCAACGCCCCGGCCGTCCGGTAAAAGCGCTGCCCCAGACGCTCCGTCCATTGCCTATACTCACCCGTCGAGACGTTCCCCGAGCAGACCAGGTAAATGAGCAAGATTTCGTCCTCACGCCCGCGTGCCGCGCGCCGCGGCGGCGCTAGCATCACTAAGCCAGGCGCCTCGGCCGATTCCAGCCCTCGAAGACGCGTCAGAGGTAATACGTTGAGATCCACAGACACAGTCACGGCCTCATTATACGGTAAAATTCACCGTATCACCAACCCTTGTTCGTAGTCATCTTCACCTGAAAGCCGATTCTGTGGGATGTGCGCACAAAAGTTAATACTGTTGGCGAAGTAGCGAATACCACTGGGATTACCTCCTCCATCGTCCATCGTCCATCGTCTATCGTCCATCGTCCATTGTCCATCGTCTATCGTCCACCGTCCATCGTCTACCAAGCAACAGGTCACCTCATGGAACTCACTCTTTTTCACGAATTTCCCCTCTCTCCATCCCTGGCTGAGGAATGGAACGCTCTCCTGGCAATCAGCGAACCCAATACGCCTTTCCTACGCTACGAATACCTGCGCGCCTGGTGGCAGGGACGCGGCGGTGGTGAATGGCCGCAAGCCGAAGTAGCCATCGTCCTCGCGCGCCGGAATGGGCAACTGATTGGAATTGCACCGTTGTTTCAGGCGCGCAACGCACAAGGCGAGGAAGCCTTGCTTCTTTTGGGCAGTCGCGCCATTTCCGACTACCTGGACATTATCTCACCTGTAACCGAGCGCCCTCGATTCCTAAGTGCGCTGCTCGACTTTCTCCAGGCACCCCCCAACAGCACGCTCCGCTGGCAGGTCCTGGATTGGTGGAATCTTCTCGAAGATTCTCCGACAATCCCGCTCCTGCGTCAGGAAGCCCAGGCGCGCGGTTGGTCCTATGAGATTGAGCCGACGGATCACGCGCCACGCGTGCCGCTGCCGGGCGACTTCGAGGCCTATCTGGCCAATTTGGATAAAAAGCAACGCCACGAGATTCGCCGCAAAATGCGCCGTGCTCTGGAAAATGGCCAGGATGTGCGCTGGTACATCGCTCAGGAAGCAAGCGCGCTCGAGGCAGAGATGGAAGCCTTCCTGAACCTGATGGCCCAAGACCCCAAAAAAGCGGCTTTCCTGACGCCTGCCATGCGTGCCCAGATGCGCCTGCTCATGCAAGCCGCCTTTCAGGGTGGTTGGCTCCAACTGGCCTTTCTCGAAGTAGATGGCAAAAAAGCCGCCGCCTACCTGAATTTCGATTATGCTAACCGCATCTGGGTCTACAACTCTGGCCTTGAGCCAGACTTTCGCGATCTCTCCCCTGGCTGGGTGCTCCTGGGCCACCTCTTACAATGGGCAAATGAACAAGGGCGTCTGGAATTCGACTTCATGCGCGGCGATGAGGAGTACAAGTATCGCTTCGGAGGCCTCGATCGCCTGGTCATGCGTGTGCGCTTGGCACGCCCACCACAAGGAAACCAGGCAACTACCTACCCTGCGTAATTTCTGATAGCGGCACGTATGAATTTCGGCCTGTCTATGGACCTATCTATTGTACACATCTCGTTCGGTTGGCTCAGGATTTGGATTGGCCAGAAACTGGCTCTGGAAGAGAAGGGCAGAAAAGAATGATTGGAGAGGAGTGGTCATTTCAGGCATGCGGACGGCAGTTGAACTGCCGTCCCTAAGCAGGCAAAGCAGAGATTGTCTCGACTTTACCAGGCCATCTGCATAGGAAGTGGTTGCGGCGCGAGGCTCTGGCTCGCGAGATAGGGCAAAGGATTGGGCAAATTTCGAATTTACCCTACTTGTGGGTAATAGATAGCTTCAAGAACAGGCAGAATTGCCTATGAGAGCCTCCGTAATATGGCTCTTATTAGGGCTGTGTTTTAACCCTATAATCCACAACTAGGAAACCTGAGAGGCAGGGCTGTCCCCTGATCTCATTCGCCACAGTACCTACTTTTGCAGTAGGCGCTGCAAACGTCAGCCTGGGAACAGGCCAAAGGCGGAGACTTGTGGATACAAGGAAAACCAATGGTATCAATTCATAAGCCCCATGTAGCCGATACGTCCAAATACGCTGAACCGGTAGCGCAAAATGATATGGATTGGCGACAGGAATCTCCAAAAGAAATCGAAATTCAATCGCCAATTCGCCCAATCGCCAAAAGTATTGCGATGCTGGTATTCACCTTTTTGTTGGGGTTTGGCGGCGGATATTGGCTATGGGGACGCGATGAATATACTGAGTGGAGACATCGGAACGAGTGGCTCGCGCTTTATGAGCAGGTCCTGCCGCAGGATGGGTATTCCCTGGCGGTCTCCTATGGCGATCTTGGTCCGCGGTTAATAGAAGGCGGGGCCATAGACTATGAAGCGTTCGCGGCCCTCTATGCCAATTCCGCCAATCCGCTGACGGACGAGCAAGTGAACATTCTCAAGCATGGTAGCCATGAGACCATTGTCATCACGGCGGAGAATGCTCACTTTTTGCTTAACTTCTTTTGGGCGGTAGGCCTGGCGAATCGCAATCCGATTCTCACCGACGGTGCGCTGATGCAGTATAGCGACGGCCAGATCGAGCGTTTCGCATCCACTGGCGGATGGACTCTGGCGGCAAAACCGGTCGGCGAATTATATGCCAGCATGGAGTTGATTCCGTTGAATACCGGTCAACAGGCACTTGTCGAGGCAGTGGCCGCAGCCGTGTACCGCCCTTGTTGTAACAACCCAACCTTGTTCCCTGATTGTAACCATGGCATGGCGATGCTCGGTTTGCTGGAATGGATGGCCTTCCACGGTGCTACAGCGGACGAGATGTTTGAAGCCGCCAAATACGTCAATGCGTTCTGGTTCCCACAGCAAGCTCTGGAAACCGCTATCTTTTTGAAGCGAAATATGAACTCTGATTTTAAAAGTACCAGTGCACGCTTGCTTACCAGCGCAGGACTTTCCTCTGCGTCGGGTTTTGCGGCCATCCACCAGAATTTACAAGCCAGCGGCATCCTACCACAAGTGCCCAATGCCAGCGGCAGTTGCGCAAATTAACTTCGTGGAACATAATGACGTGAGAGAAGGTCACGCATGGCGAATGGTGAAGCAGATCGTTCGTTGGCCTGTGCAAATCCGAGATTTGTGCCACAGATCGCTGGCCAGGATAGAGGCAGTTGTAACGGGACGCTTCATGGGAACTCCCATCATCCTTGGGCTTGTGACTACAGTAGTTTGAGATCGTTCCACGTTAGAAAGGAGAAACCTATGACAACCCTTGTTCGTGATCCGGTTTGCCACATGGATGTTGATCCGGCTACGGCGGCGGGCACTTCCGAATATCAGGGGCAGATCTATTACTTCTGCTCGCTCGGCTGCAAAAAGGCGTTTGACGCCAACCCTGAGAAATATGTTGGTAAGGCGGAGGAGCATGGGCACCAGCATTAAAAAAATTTACCTTCCAGTAACCCATGCAACGTAGCAGGCGATTTTAGCCGGACACGTTGTCGAAGTAAAATCTTCGCTCGATCTTCACAGGGGCTTTACATGTTCTTTAACCACATCGGGTATTATTGAAGCAAGGAAAGGGCAAACAGTGTTGCCCATGTGGATTGTTTCGCCTGCTCTACTTGTCTTTGTCGCCTCTATTGTCTTGGGTGGGAATCCCGCTACCAGGTTCCAACTCGCCGCTCAGTGCTCGTGCTGGAACTATGGTAGTCCCACCCAGGTGGGTTGGAAAATCTGTTTGCATGGCAGGCAGACTCTATTAGGAGGCGGCTATGTGTGGCTGTATGTTAATGCACGCGGCAACAAACCATAAGGGCATCAGCCGTCCGCCTTATCGTTGATCGTAGCGGAGACGCTGGGTTATCTTTACAGGAGTTCACGATGAAATCGTTCTTCCAATGGACAGGATTGGTGCTGCTGGCAGTCATTGTGGGAGCGACCCTGGCGCTGACATACAATGCCCTTGCCAGGGGGAGTTCTCCCTATCCATTTGTCTGGTCAGGAGGTTTTTGCGGCGGGGGGATGGGACCAGGAATGATGAGCCGTTACGGCTATTCACGCGCTATTGCTCCGCGAAATCTATCGTCACTCTCTCTTGACGACGCGGTTGAGGCAGCCGAACGCTACCTGGCGGCTTACGGAAACCCCGATCTCGCCTTAACAGAAGTGATGGAATTTTCCAATCATTTCTATGCCGAGGTGGCAGAACAAAGCACGGGTATGCACGCCTTCGAAATTCTCATTGACCGCTATACGGGCTATGTCTATCCCGAGCCTGGACCAAACATGATGTGGAACACGAAATACGGTCACATGGGTGGAATGATGGGCAGATGGAGAAGGCCACTGTCTGGTGCGCCGACTGTCAGCGCGGATCAGGCGCAGGAAATTGCTCAACAATGGCTGGACCAGTATTTGCCTGGAACTTCAATCGTCGGGGAGGCTGACGCGTTCTACGGCTACTATACGATCCACGTCATGAAAGGCGAGCAAATCTACGGCATGTTGAGCGTACATGGCTACACAGGCGAGGTGTGGTATCATACCTGGCATGGGGATTTCGTCAATATGATAGAGCTGGAGGAAGAATGAAAAAGATTAACTGGGTCGCAATCGTGGTTTTCGTCCTCGTCGCGTTGCTTGTCTTCCAACTGCTCACCTATGTGCTGGGCAGCTGGGACTACCGCGGATGGGGTATGATGGGACCGGGCATGATGAGGTGGAGATACTCTCCTCTTGCATGGATTGGTATGGGTCTGGGGATGCTCTTGCTGGGGCTTGTCCCTATCGGTGTTTTCGTTCTTATCCTCTATGGCGTTGTGGCCTTGGCGAGAGGCACGGGGAACGACATCCCTACTACCTCTTCCACAACGCCTTGCCCTCATTGTGGAAAAGGCGTGCAAGCCGATTGGCGACATTGTCCATATTGTGGTGCTGCGCTGAAGTAAATGCCGCTGTGGATTTCCGATAGACGGTCGGGAAGCCGGGGATTCTATCTTGTACTTCCGGCGGAGGGCCACTCCCTTTGGTCGTTTGATGGAGATATATGATAGTCCGCGACCCTATCTGTGGCATGGAAATTGAACCTCAAAACGCCCGCGCCGAACGCGAACATAGGGGTCAGACATTTTATTTTTGCTCGCCATCCTGTGCGGAGCAGTTCGATAAAGGCCCGCACCATTTTGTGACGACCTCTGCGACGACGGGCTTTAACCCTAAGCGACCTCTCTCCCGGATTGAACTACCTGTGAGTGGCTTGATGCTGAGAGAGGACTCGGCTCGCCTGGATGCGGCTCTGCGTGCCGTCGAGGGTGTGGGCGAGGTAAAAGTCAATCGCTCGGCGGGCAAGCTTGAGGTCCGGTATGATGCAGAAAAAGTAAAGATAGCACAGTTGGTGAGCGTGGTCCGATCTGCAGGTGTGGAAATTGGCGGAGCGAAAGTCAGGATCGGCATTGAAGGTTTGCGCTGTGCGGCGTGTGTGCGGTTCATCGAGGAGGAATTGAAATCCATCGAGGGCGTCTTGAGCGCAACGGTCAACATTGCTACCCAGGAAGCGAGTGTGGATTATCTTCCCCAAAAGGTGACCCTTGCACAATTGAATGCGGCTATTGAGGCATGGGGATATAAACCACGTCAAGCTGTTAGCGATCTGCCATTGGATAAACAGGAAGAGGCGCACGCGCGTGAGTACCGCCGTTTGATGAGAAAGTTCTGGTTCTCGGCAATTGTATCCATACCGGTGTTGTTGTTTGCTTACCCGCAGTATGTTCCTGGCATCCAAGACCTGTCCATGGAGGTCATTCGCTGGGCATGGATTCTCTCTGCCATAGTCACTCTTCCTGTGCTGTTCTATTCAGGCCGTGACTTTTTCACAGGTGCATGGGCGGCTTTCAAGCATCGTTCTGCCAACATGAACACCCTGATCGCACTGGGCACAGGCGCCGCCTGGTTGTATTCGACCTTTGCGATTGCATTTCCGTCCGTGTTTCCCGAAGGGACCTCTGAACCCTTCTTCGATGTTGTGGCGGTCGTAACGGCTTTGGTGGTCCTGGGGCAGGCTTTGGAGTTACGTGCCAAAGGACAGTCCAGCACGGCGATCAAAAAGCTATTGGGTCTACAGGCGAAAACGGCCCGTGTGATTCGGAATGGTCAGGAATTGGACTTGCCTGTCGAGGAAGTGCTGGTTGGCGATGTGATTCAAGTGCGCCCTGGCGAGAAGGTGCCAGTGGATGGCATCGTTGTTGAAGGAAGTTCCACGGTGGATGAGTCCATGCTGACCGGTGAGTCATTACCTGTCTCCAAGAAACGGGGGGACGAGGTGATTGGAGGAACTTTGAACAAAACGGGTGCGTTTAAATTTCGCGCCACAAAGGTGGGCAAGGACACTGCCCTGGCGCAAATCGTGAAGATGGTACAGGACGCGCAGAACTCCAAGGCGCCGATTGCCCGCCTGGCGGATACTATCTCCGGTTATTTCGTTCCTGTTGTGATGATTCTCGCTATATGGACGTTCGCCATCTGGTTCGGGTTTGGGCCTCAACCGTCATTGGTCTACGCGCTTGTTACCAGCGTGGCTGTATTGATCATTGCTTGCCCTTGTGCTTTAGGCCTTGCCACGCCGATGAGTCTGATGGTCGGCATTGGCAAAGGTGCGGAGTATGGCATCCTGATCCGTTCGGGCGAGGCCCTGCAAACCGCTTGTAACATCCAGACAATCGTGCTAGACAAGACAGGAACGATTACGAAGGGGAAACCTGAATTGACGGATGTCCTAACCGCAGATAATGGGCGGTGGACCATGGGGGAGCTCTTGCATTTAGCCGCCTCCGCTGAGAAAGTCAGTGAACATCCCCTGGCACAGGCGATTATAGAGGGGGCTCGGGCGCGTGGGATCGAACCAACGGAGGTCAGCGAGTTTGAGGCTATCCCTGGTCACGGCGTCCTGGCAAAGGTTAAAGGGAGGAGCGTTTTAGTCGGTAACCTCAAAATGATGAATCGTGAGAGGATCACACTTGGTTCCCTCGAAGAAAAAGCCCAATCGCTTGCTGATGATGGTAAAACCCCCATATTCATAGCGATTGATGGCGAAGTCGCGGGCATCATCGCTGTGGCAGATGTAGTGAAGGAAGATTCCGCGGAAGCGATTCGGGCGTTGCAAGCACTAGGGATCGAAATCGTGATGATCACAGGTGATAACCGCCATACTGCCGAAGCGATTGCTCGCCAGGTGGGAATCACACGTGTGCTGGCAGAAGTATTGCCTGAAGAAAAAGCCAACTATATCCAGCTCCTGCAAGCAGAGAACAAGAAGGTTGCCATGGTTGGGGATGGAATCAATGATGCCCCTGCGCTCGCCCAGGCGGATGTCGGTCTGGCGATCGGCACGGGCACGGATGTCGCTATTGAGGCGTCGGATATTACCCTGATCAAGGGTAGTCTCAAAGGAGTGGTCACGGCGATTGAGGTCAGCCGTGCTACGATGAAGAACGTCTATCAAAATCTATTTGGTGCGTTCATCTACAATACTCTTGGTATTCCTATTGCCATGGGACTGCTCTTCCCCTTCTTCGGTTTGTTGCTCAATCCACTCCTGGCGGGTGCGGCAATGGCGTTTTCATCCGTGACCGTGGTTGGCAATGCCAACCGTCTACGCGGCTTTAAGCCAAAATTCAGTGCGAGGTGAACGATGTCAATCGCTCAGATCGTTGTTGTTCTCTCAGCCGTTCTTCTGACCGTTCTCATTGTGTGGTACTTCTGGCTAGCACCAAAGGAACACGCCCTGGCAAAAGTGAACGAAGCAGGCGCGCAGGAGGTGAGAATCATTGTCAAAGGCGGCTATACCCCTGATATCATCGTAGTGCAAAAAGGACGCCCTGTGCGCTTGATTTTCATGCGACAGGAAAGTTCGACGTGTTCGGAAAAGGTCTTGTTCCCCGATTTCAACCAGAGCGCCATATTGCCTGAGGGCGAGCAAGTGGTGCTGGAATTTACGCCAGAAAGAGCGGGAGAGTATGGTTTCCAGTGCCAGATGGGTATGCTGCGCGGCAAGCTGATCGTCGAATAGTGATAAAAAGCTTATCAAGGATAAAGAGAAGCCATGATAAAGGGGAGTATTTCATACTGCCTGTGGCGAGGTGATCGAGGACCCTTGAGATTATCCCAGGACAAAATACTATCGGGGAGAACAGGTCTATTTCTGTAGCCGTGCGTGCTTACGCGCCTTCAAACAGAATCAGAAGCGTTCATGGCGGGCGGAGCGGAATATCCGCTTGAGTGAGGAAGACCGCTTCAACCATGGATATTCCTCATAAGCCATTTGGCGTATATCCCTACCCGCCGTAGTGCGCTTGAGCAGATCGGGTTGCCCGACTATCCTAGAGTTATCGAAAGAAACGGAGGATTCTATGTTTTCCCAGATTAATCGATCCTTACTTCTTTTCCTTAGTGTAGTTCTGCTGACCACGGCAATTTCTGCTTGCTCAGCGCAGAGCAACGCTGACGATCTGAATATGATGCCGCTTGACCAAATGCCTGTCCAAGTACAATTAGCACCAGTCTTGGTGCAGCAGGCCTATCAGTTCGCGTCTGCCAATCCCGAAATCCTGCAGCAAATTCCCTGCTATTGTGGCTGTCGTGCCATGGGGCATACCTCGAACTATTCTTGCTATGTCCAGGGGGTAGATGCTAATGGCGTCATTACTTTTGACAACCATGCCCTGGGTTGCGTGACCTGTGTAAACATTACCCAGGATGTGATGCGCCTCCTGCGGAAAGGCAAGAGTCTCCAGGACATTCAGACCTACATTGACAATACCTATGGTCGGTACGATTTGTATCATTAGCAATTCAGCAGGAGTGCGCTGATGACCAGAAGGTGGTGGTTTTACGGTCTGATGCTGGGATTGGCGGGAGCGCTAATTCTTCTCGTGCCCCTGCCCTCGCGCGCGGCTTCGCGTGCCCAGCGCACCTTTTCTGTTAAAGCCGATCGGTTTGCCTATTTTCCTGCTGTGCTTCACGTTGCCCAGGGCGATACGGTTGTCCTTGAGTTGGAGAGCGTGGATGTTGGCCATGGTCTGTACGTGGATGGCTATGATGTATCAATTGCCGCTGCTCCCGGCCAGGTAGCCAGCCTGACCTTTACCGCTGACCGGCCGGGTTCCTTCCGCTTCCGGTGCAATATTCCTTGCGGGGCATTGCACCCGTTTATGGTTGGCAAGATCCAGGTTGGCCAGAACAATTGGTTCTGGCGATCATTGGCTTTGGTCATATTGGTTGCGTTTTCTGGTCTGGTTTTACCCAGGAGGCCACACAAGGAGGTCTGGCTGAGACGCGCCGCCCTGACACGATCCCCATTGGTCAAGTTTCTGCTTAAGAACCGCTGGCCGCAGCTGGCGGTGAGGCTTTTGCTGTTGAGCGGCTTCGTCTTTGCAATCCTGACAGGCCTAATTGGCACTCATATCGGGAATCGCAATTTTGGAGTCGTCTTTGTCTGGATCGTTTGGTGGGCGGCCCTGATCCTGGTTGCTGTGCCTTTCTTTGGACGCGGCTGGTGCGCTGTCTGCCCGCTCCCGGTCCCTGGCGAATGGCTCCAAAACGGTGCCATTATGAGACCGCCAGCGAGGAGGCCGCGCTGGTTAAACCTGCGTTGGCCAAAGTTGTTGCGCAATATGTGGTTTCAGAACGTGATCTTTACGCTACTAGCACTCTTCTCAAGTATCATTTTGACTTCACCCAGGGTAACCGCTCTTGTCCTGGCTGGGATGTTCGTCCTGGCAACAGGAATGAGCATTGTCTTCAGTCGGCGTGCCTTCTGTCGTTACCTCTGCCCAGTAGGCGGATTCATTGGCCTGTATGCCCAGGTTGCTCCCCTGGAGTTGCGGGTTAGAGATAAGCAAATCTGTCTTGCCTGCAAAGATAAGGCGTGTTACAACGGGTCTGTCTCCGGTTATGGCTGTCCATGGGATGTTTTCCCTGGAGGCCTGACGAAAAACACCTACTGCGGTCTGTGCCTGGAATGTTTGCGTGCCTGTCCTTACGAGAATATTGTTGTGAACGCGCGTCCTTTCTCGGCCGACCTTGTTACGCCCTCCGCGCGCTTGGACGAGGCCTTCAAGACTTTTATCATGTTGGGTTCGGCTATGGTCTACGCGGCTATACTGCTTGGTCCGTGGGGAATACTCAAGAATGCGTCCTATGATGTTGGTTCCACTGCCTGGTTCCTCTATGCGGTTGTTTTCCTTGCCATCATCTTTGGTATCTTGCCTGGTATATTCACAGTTGGGATTCTAAGCCCAAGGAGTGCCTTGCCGTTAAAGCAACGCTTTGCTTCTCTCTCGGTTGCCCTTATTCCTCTGGGCTTGATGTTCTGGGTTGCTTTCAGCCTGTCTTTCGTGGTGAGCAACGCCTCCTATGTCTTGCTTGCTCTCTCGGATCCCTTTGGCTGGGGCTGGAACTTGTTTGGCACGGCAACTATTGCCTGGCGACCGTATCTCACCACCTGGCTGCCAGGAATCCAAACCTTTGTGCTTGTTGGTGGTCTGCTATGGACGACATGCCTTGCTCGGAAATTCGCTTCGGAACTGAATCTATCCCCCTTGGCGGTGATTGTCTTTGCTACCATGACCACGATCGGGATGCTTGGATTATTGCTATGAAACGTTTGTCTGAGCCTCGGCTTTGGGCTATCTATATTGTACATAACTCGTTCGGTTGACCAGGATTTGGATGGGCCAGAAACTTGCTCTGGAAGAGAAGGGCAGAAAAGAATGATTGGAGAGGAGTGGCCATTTCAGGCGTTCGGACGGTGGTTGAACTGCTGTCCTAACGCAGGCAAAGCAGAGATTATCTACCAGACCATCTGCATGGGAAGTGGTTGTGGCGCAAGTCTCTGGCTTGCAGGCTGGGGCAAATGATTGGCAAATTTCCAATTTGCCCAATTTGTGGGTAATAGACAGGGCCTTGGGTTGTCAATTTGAGAGCAAGACCGCGGTTGCCTGCTGGAACATAGTCTGGGCTATCTATGCTCACCGGATGGCGTTTTATGAATAATGCTGTATCAACCGGGTCTTCCAGGGGGAGCCGTGTTCTCGTGCACAGCGCGATAAAGCCGCCTTTTTTGCAGCGATCCCAGACAGTTCACTTTTCCTTCCCCAGGGGTTGTGGAACACCTTTAGACAAAAAAGCGTCCCTCGTGGACGCTTTTCAGGCTCCTGGCCGAGGACTCGAACCTCGAACCTAGCGGTTAACAGCCGCCCGCTCTGCCAATTGAGCTAGCCAGGAAGGCAGGCGACATTATATAAGCAAGCAGTCTACCTGTCAAG
>FWWL01002633.1_pt1 | contig 35993 bp, 29 predicted proteins | sample 2228331 | NCBI WGS metagenome assembly FWWL01 (sample SAMEA103939775, study PRJEB20133) | metagenome
AGTTAAACTTATCTCCTTCTCATAAACTATGAATCCCTCTTTCTCAACCTTTACCTGAACTGATTTAATTGGCAATTCAACTTTTACAGAGCCAATGCCGACGAATTTCCCATCAACATAAATACTGGCATCTTGAGGTTCAGCATTTACAGTAAGTTCAGTGACATTTTTAGTAAGTTCAAAATCAACACGATAAAGTTCGGGTTTCGTTATCTCAACTGTTTTAAAAGCGCCTGCGTATTTTTCTTTCGAGATTTCAATCGTATAGCCACCAAATGGGAGGTCGACAGTAAGTGTATCTTTTGTCATTTTAAATGTTTTTCTTCCAAAGTTTCTACCACTTATCAAAACATTCACATCAGGGACATTTGATTTTATAAGCACTCTGCCGAACAATTGATTAAGAGAAATTTTTATCGTCGTATCGGACAAGAATGTAAATCTCTCTCTTCTATCCCCGTAGCCATATTTCATAATCATTATCTCATGTTCTCCCTTTGGGACTTTAAAATATGATGGTGCCTTTCCAAGATTTTTCCCATCAATGTAAACATCCGCATCTGGGGGTTCAGTCTGAACATAAACATTTACAAAAAGTGGCTCAAGTTTAAAGTAAAAAGAGTTATCCGCTCCCTTTTCAACTTTGATAGTACTTTTAGTTGAATAATCATCTTTCAAAACTTCTATCGTATATGTGCCCGGCTTCATTTTAGCAGTCATTGGTGTTTTACCAATGAGTTTACCATCAATTTTAATATCCGCTTCGAGAGGCTCAGAAGCTATGCTAACATCAATAAATTCAACTACCTCTCTACTCATTGGTATAAAAACGAAATCACCTCCCATATCACCTGCAAGAATTCCATATTCAGGTGTTTGACCCTTGTTTGATTCAGCGGTCACTCTTGGTGCAACATATTCGTTCAACTCAGCACTAGTTATCATACCATCTCGATTTAAATCAGCGGTCATATTTTTCAATCCATCGATAAGATAAAATGTGAAAACACTATGACCACCGGGTCCAGTGTCAAGAACAGTTTGATCCCTTCCTCCAGCTGTTAAAGCCTTCCTCGCTCTCCTCGTTGAAATAACCTCAAGATAATCAAGAGCGGTTGGAGAAAGTGGCTGTGCCCTCGCAAATATCAATCCACCATAACACGCATCCATAATGAAAAACAAATGCTTTGCTTTTATCAACTGACTAATCTCATTTAATTGATCCGTTGAAATCGCGCTCGTTATAAGCTCATCCTGCGAACCATCAACAGGAAGTATATATCCTTTCTCTCTCCCATCTGGAAGCGTCACAGTTATACCATGCCCCGCAAAAAATATCAAAACCCTATCATCTTTATCCGCTGAAAGCCTTAACTTGTCAAAAGCCTTCATTATGTTTTCTTTCGTTGCCTCTCTATCTATGAGTTTTATTATCTTATCCCATTTAAAACCGTAAAACTCCACGAGAACTTTTTCCATCTCATTCGCATCGTTTATAGCATATCTTAACTTCGGTGCACGGATATAATCATTTATCCCAATTATCAAAGCCCATGAATCGCGATAAAACGATGAAAGTTCCGGTCTTCTCTCAACAAGCCCAATTCCCCTTTCCTGAGAAAATGAAAATGAAATGAAAACTAAAATTAAAAATAAAACTTTGATAATCATAGCTAATCCCTCCCTATTTAATTTGAATTATCCCTCTCTTTGGTTGTTGAATTTGAATTTTATTCCCAGAATAATCTCGCATATCGACTTCTTTAAATTCAAGATTTGATTGACCTTGTGATTTTGCCTTGAATTTAAGTTTGAGAATTTCTCCGCTTCCACTCAAATAAGGAAGGTCGGTGCTTGAAGATAAACTCGAAAGCATAACCCCTGTTGCAACATTTATCTCCCCACTGTTATTTGCTTCATCAAGAGTTTTCTGAAGTGAAAAATCTGGAACGATGACCTGCTCAAGTCGATTATCCTGCGGGAACTTACCTCGTTCAACGCCTTTAAATTCAACGATGTTTTTATCGAACGAAATCTTAAAACTTCCACTTTTGAAATTCCCAATCTCCTCAATCCATAATCCAACGAAAAATTCACCTCCAACCGCTGTTTCACTTTTCAACTTGAAAAATTTAACCGTAGGTCCCGTAATCCATTCCACCCTGAATCTTCTCGAAGTCTTGAAAACATTTCCCTGTCCGATGTATCTTGTCTCAAGTTCAAATTTATAAAGCAAATCATCAAGATTATCAAATGTAACACTTGTTTGGGTGGACCAACTCGTCCAGTCGCGATATACAATAGAATCCGCCCCTAAATATCCCACCAACCTATATCTAAACTCATTACCGTTTGGCACATTTCCAGCCCAGCGAAATGTAATTGTATTATTTGAAACCGTTTCCCCTTCAGATGGACCTTCAAGAATTTGAACGGAAGGAGGTTTATAATTCGGCGACTCTGGATCAAGTGGATTCCCAAGTTCTTTTACGCAGGAGGAAAAGAAGGTAAAAACAAAAATAAAAACTAAACCTTTCACTAACTTTGGTAAATTATCACCCATAGCATTTTCCTCACTATTTTTCTCAAAGAGAATATAAAAAACGAAAAAGCAAAAGTCAAGACTCAAAAAGTTTTAATTATAAATTGCACACAGATTTTAACCTATGTGGTAGATAAATAATCTTCAAAAAGCTCCAAAGGAGCGGTATGTTAATAGAACGATAGTTCATCCCCATCAAATTTTAACCTATTGTGGGAGTTAAACAATCTTCAAAAAGCTCCAAGGACCGGTATGTCAATAGAACGATAGTTCATTCCCATCAGATTTTAACCTATTGTGGTAGTGAAACAATCTTCAAAAAGCTCCAAAGGAGCGGTATGTTAATAGAACGATAGTTCATCCCCATCAAAATTGTAGCTCCTGTAGGAGCGATACTTTGATCTTCAAAAAATAAACCCTGTGTTAATTTCTTATTTTGCTCCTAATATAATTAATTGTTTTCGCCTGTTATTAACCTACCGATGGGGCTTTCCAAAAATGTAGGTGAATAGCAATTTGCCTACAATTGATTTTCGGTTTACATTCAATATAAATGGCAATCATTCACTACAAAAAATTCAAATTCACCAAACCAACATATTTGATATATTCACCTGATTTTAATATCTTTCAAAACAAAAATCGATCCCTGACTTATGATGAGAAAAATTTTGAAAGTTTACCTGATAAATGCGTTCATCGCATTAAAACTTTTTTCTCAAATAGAAGTTTACGATGACTTAAATAGAAAAATTCAACTTGACAACCCTCCAAACAGGATCGTCTCGCTTGCACCGAGCATTACTGAAACTTTATTTTTCCTCGGGCTTGGTGATAAAGTCGTCGGGGTCACAAGATATTGTAACTTCCCTCCAGAAGCACAAACAAAAACGATAATCGGCGGAGTAATCGACCCAAATTATGAAATCATAGTCTCGCTTAAACCGGATTTAATCATAATGACGGTTGAAGGCAACACGAAAGAAAGTTTCGATAAATTGTCAAGCCTTGGGTTTAAAATCTTCGTCACGAATCCGAGAAATTTCGATGGAATTTTCAAGACGATGCTTGATATAGGCAAGATATGCGGAGTCGAAGATAGGGCAATTTCACTTGTCGATAGTTTGAAAAGAGAACTTGACAAGATAAAAAAGAAAAACATCGCAAAAGCAAAGCCCAAAATTTTTGTCTTGCTCTCACTAAACCCGGTGATGACCGCTGGTAAAAACACATTTATAAACGAAATAATCGAAAAAGCCGGCGGTATCAATGTCGCTGGAAACTCAAAACAAAATTATCCGATTTTTAACAGAGAAGAAATTTTGAAAGTTAATCCAGACATAATAATTTTAACTGACCCGAAAGTTGGGAAAGACGAACTTTTAAATATGTTTCCCGAGTGGAAACACATAAAAGCGATAAAAGAAAATAAAATCTTCAAAATTGATCCAGACATTTTGCTAAGACCGTCGCCAAGGGTCGTGCTTGCGACGAAGATAATTGCGCAATTGATAGACAAATTTTGAAAATAAAATCCCGGATTTAAATGAAAAAAGAAAAAGTATTTGTCGCGGTCGCCGGAAATATCGGCTCTGGGAAATCATCGCTGACAAAGTTGTTGAGTGAACATTTTGGGTGGAAAGCGTATTATGAGTCCGTCGATGATAACCCCTATCTCGATGATTTTTACAAGGATATGAAAAGATGGTCGTTCAATTTGCAAATTTACTTTCTTTCGAAAAGATTCAAAGACCATATGGAAATTGTGAACTCGCCTTACTCGATAATTCAAGACAGATCTATTTATGAAGATGCGGAGATATTTGCGAAAAATCTCTATGAGATGGGGAATATGGATGAGCGAGATTATAAAAATTATGTAGAACTTTTCAGCATAATGACAAGTTTTCTAAAACCACCAGACCTTATCATCTACCTTCGCGCATCGGTTGACACGCTTATACATCAGATAAAATTACGCGGGAGATCGTTTGAACAAAATATACCACGCGAATATCTCGAACGTCTCAATAAACACTATGAAGATTGGATAGCAAGATATAATCTCGGTGAACTTTTGATACTTGAAACGGATGAGTTAGATTTCGTCAACGATAAAAAAGATTTTGAAAAAGTCGTAGAAATCGTCAGCAATGCGCTGGAAAAAATAGGTTATGAAATTAAAAACAAAACCCTTCAAAAATAGATGAAATATCTTGTGATTGATGTCGAATCAACGGGACTTGAACCCGGCTATCATGAGATAATTCAACTTGGAGCATGTCTCCTTGACGAAAATTGGAATGAAATCGGGACATTCCTAACAAATGTTTATCCGCTTCACGAAGATAGATTTTCATTGCCAGCGATGGGGATACATCAACTTTCGCTTTACGATTTAAAAGATGCGCCGTTGATTTACGATGTCATTCCAAAATTTGAATCGTGGATTTTGCGAACGCTTAAAAAACCCGAAACCGCAAGATCCGCATTGAAAGATTTAACTCTTTGTGGTCAAAGCGTCACATTCGATATAAACTTTCTACACTTCGCTTATAGAGAGGCAAAATACGATTGGCCGTTTTCGAGCAAGGTTCTCGATCTTCACATACTTGCCTTTTACTATTTCACAATTTTAAAAAATAACAATTTGCCGACGCCGAAATCACTAAGTTTGGATTCAATTGCTGAATACTTCGGTCTAAAGCGTAAATCCGATGTTCATAACGCGCTTGAAGACGCTTTGATAACTGCGAAATGCATCGCTATGATTATGAATGAGTCGAAAAAGTTTAAAATTCAATTATGATGAAACAAGTGCGTGATTTTGCTTGACATTTAGACGGTGATTTTTTTATTTTAAAATCAAAAAGGCAAAATGATCGACTTAAAAGGTCGCGTCGCACTCATAACTGGTGGTTCACGGGGCATTGGAAGGGCAACAGCAATTTTATTCGCCAAAGCAAATGCAGATGTTGCAATTACATACCATGTAAACGATGAATCCGCAAACAAGGTAGTGCGACAAATTAAAGAACTCGGTCGAGATGCGATCGCAGTAAAAGGAAATGTTGGTAAAAGCGCTGATGTGAAAAGAATGGTGAAAGAGGTTCTCGAGCACTTCGGTAAAATTGATATACTTGTGAACAACGCTGGCATATGGACATACGGAGCTATTGGAGAAATGACGGAAGAAGTTTGGGACGAGACGATGGATGTAAATTTGAAAGGTGTTTTTCTATTTACAAACGAAGTTGTTTCAATAATGAAAAAGCAAAGATGGGGAAGGATAATCAACATTTCATCAACCGCTGGGCAACGCGGCGAGGCTTTCCATTCACATTACGCAGCTTCAAAAGGCGCGATAATCGCATTTACAAAATCGCTTGCGGTTGAACTTGCAAAATATAACATACTTGTAAATTGCGTCGCCCCGGGCTGGGTTAACACGGATATGTGCGCAGAAGTCTTTAAAGACCCAAATTTCCTCGAACAAGTTAAAAGCACTATACCTCTTGGGAGGATCCCGGAACCGGAAGAAATAGCGGGTCCAATTTTATTTCTCGCATCTGAACTTGCAAATTGGATAACTGGAGCAACGATAAGCGTAAACGGCGGTTCAGTCCTTTGTGAATAAAAAATAAAAAACTCAAAGAAATGGAAAAATCATCAAGGTTTAATCCAAACAAAGATTTCTACGGGAAAAATTTAATCGGAATTGAAATTTTCATTCGTTCTCTGATCGAAGAAAATGTCGAAGTCGTTTTCTGCACACCTGGGAACGCGGTTTTGGGGATATTCGATGCTTTGCTTGATATAGCAGGACCAAATTCCCCGGGAGGTGAAATTAAAATTGTATTTACAAGACATGAATCTTGTGCTGTCTTATCAGCAAGTGGATATGCAAGGGCAACTGGAAAACCCGGCGTTGCGATCGTTTCATCCGGACCAAGCGCTTCAAATCTCGTCACAGGGATTGCTGACGCAAATATGGACTCAGTCCCTCTGGTTGTCTTTACCGCACAAGTTCCGACAAAATTGATAGGAAACGAAACATTTCAAGAGGTTGATATAGTTGGTATCACAAGACCTATAACAAAACATAATTTTCTCGTCACAAAGATAAGCGAACTTACAAGTACGATAAAATCTGCATTCTACATAGCCACAACTGGAAGACCCGGACCTGTGCTTGTCGATTTACCCAGAGATATACTTTCTGAAAAATTCACTTTTGAATATCCGAACGAAGTTGAACTTCGCGGTTATAACCCAGTTTACTCCGCTCATTCCGGTCAAATAAGACGCGCAGCTGAAATAATAAACAACTCCTCAAAACCTGTGATAATCGCTGGCGGTGGCGTAGTTATAAGTAACGCTTCCGGGGAACTCCGTGAACTTGTTAGAAAAATAAATTCGCCAGTGACAACGACATTAATGGCTCAGGGAGTTTACCCCGAAGATGACCCGCTCTCACTTGGAATGCTCGGAATGCACGGGACATATTACGCAAATAAAGCGATAAACGAAGCAGATTGTATAATTGCAATAGGCACAAGATTTGAGGATAAAAGCACAGGAGATGTCAGCAAATTCGCTAAAAAAGCAAAGATAATTCACATCGATATAGACCCCGCATCGATTAGCAAAAATGTCAAAGCAGATGTCCCGATCGTCGGAGATGCAAAAGACGCTATCAAAAAATTAATCCCACTTGTGAAAAACCTGAACACAGAAGAATGGCTTACGCAAATTAAAAAATGGAAACAAGAACATCCGTTAAAATATGATTTGGACAATAAAATTCGAGTTCAATTTGTTATAGAAAAACTTCGCGAATTAACTGGTGCAAACGCAGTTATCGTTTCTGATGTTGGGCAATTTCAAATGTGGACTGCACAATTTTTTAGATTTCTCTACCCCAGAACTCACATAACAAGCGGTGGGCTCGGAACAATGGGATTTTCTCTCCCTGCTTCAATCGGCGTAGCAATGGCTGTGAAAGATAAACCAATAATATCGCTCAACGGAAACAGAGGATTTCAAATGAACATCCAAGAACTCGCAACCGTTGTATCTTACAATCTCCCAATTAAAATTTTAATCTTTAACGATGGACATATCGACATAACGAGACAATGGCAGGAATTACATTGGAAAAAATCTTTCGATGAAATTTTGATCGATAAATCATGTCCTGATTTTATTAAAATTGCAGATGCTTATGGAATTCAAGGTTTCAAAGTTGAGTTGCTCTCCGATGTTGAACCAACACTGAAAAAGGCACTTGCACTTCGAGATAAACCTATTATAATTGAGTTCAAAACAATCTACGAGGAAAATGTTTACCCATACATTCCAATCGGTGGCTCAATAAATGACATAATAGAATATCAAAAATCTGGAGGTGAAAGATGAGGCATACAATTTCAATTCTGGTGGAAAATAAATTCGGAGTTTTAACGCGAATCGCTGGGCTTTTCAGCGCCAAAGGTTATAACATTGAAAGCATATCCGTCGGTCCAACCGAAGACCCAACCATTTCAAGAATGACGATCGTCACCAATGGAGACGATGACCAAATCGAACAAATAATAAAGCAGTTAAACAAACTCATCGATATTTTAAAAGTCGTCGACCTCACGAACGAACAATTTGTCGAAAGGGAACTTGCATTGATAAAAGTTAAAGTAAATCCCTACACAAGAAGCGATGTCATCCAGATATCGGATATTTTCAGAGCAAAGGTTGTTGACATTGGACCAACAACTTTAACAGTTGAAGTCACAGGAAAAAGCGATAAAATAACAGCGATGATAAATATGCTTGCTCCTTATGGAATCGTTGAACTTGCGAGGACAGGCGTCGTGGCTTTGAAAAGAGAATTTAAAGGTGAAGTTTATGAATCGAAGGAAATAAAACTAATCAAGAAAAAGGCAAAACAAAAGCCCGGCTCTGAAACCGAAAAAAGTTAATTCAAAACATCACCTCAAGTGCTGAAAAGACAAAATAACTCGTGCTGACCAAGCTGTTTATATTGTTAAACGCAAAATTTACCCTTGATAAATCATTCGGACTAACAATTCTATGCTGATAAAACAAAAGAATTCCTATCAAGCTCAACCCAATCGTATAAATCGTTCCAAGATTAAGGAGAAATTTTAAAGCGACGAAAGATAAAAATGTCAGAAAATGAATCGCGGATGAAATTTTCAATGCTTTCTCAATCCCAAATTTTTGCGGTATCGAATAAAGCCCATGCTTTATGTCAAATTCGTAATCCTGACATGCATAAATTATATCTGAAGCGCCAATCCATGTAAGAACGCCAAATCCGAGCACAATCGGTGGTAGATCAAATTTCCCCGCAATAGCAAGCCAAGCTCCAACAGGTGCAAGCCCAAGCGATATCCCAAGGAAAAGATGTGAAAACCATGTAAATCTTTTTGTAAATGAATAAAAGAATATAACCGCAAGGGCAACTGGGGAAAGGTAAAAGCAAAGCGGATTAAGTTTATATGCGGAGTAGACGAAAATGGTTGAGAAAATAATTATGAAAGCGACCGCTTCAACCGTTGATATTTTTCCTGTTGGCAATTCCCTGTTCTTCGTCCTTGGATTCAATGCGTCAAAATCTTTATCGACGACGCGATTAAAACCCATCGCGGAACTTCTCGCGCTGATCATAGCAATTAAAATCCAGAAAAGTTTCTCAGGTGTGACATCATAAAAAAGCGATGAAAAAACAACGCTTGAAAGCGCAAATGGAAGCGCAAAAATGGTATGTGAAAATTTTATCATCCTTCCGTAGGTTATCGCCTTATCAATCAGCGCCTTCGGACTTATCTTCAACTGCATCTTCAGGCTCTTCAAGTTTGTATTCTTCAATTTTTCTATAAAGTGTTCTTCTATCGATTCCAAGGATTTTCGCAGCGTTTGATTTATGCCAACCTGTTTCCCTTAAAACTTTCAAAATATATCTTTTTTCAAGTTCCTCAAGCGTTATCCTTTCTCCAAGCGTAAGTTCTTCAACCAAAGTTTCAGCTTTGCAAACTCTTATATATTCAGGAAGATCATTAACCGTTATCTCATCACCAGGTGAAAGAACGACAAGCCGTTCGATGAGATTTTCAAGTTCTCTAACATTCCCGGGCCATGAATACTTCATCATACAAGCAAGCGCCTCACGCGAAATCCTGATGTTCGGTCTACCCGCCTCTTCACCATACTTTTTCAAAAAATACTCAACCAAAAGCGGAATATCCTCAACTCTTTCTCTTAATTCGGGAAGATAAATAGGAATAACATTCAATCGATAAAACAAATCCTCTCGAAATGTCCCTTCTTTAACTGCCTTCTCAAGATCCTTATGCGTTGCTGCGATGATTCTAACATCAATTTTTCTCGGCTTGTCGCTTCCAACAGCCCTTATCTCTTTATCCTCGATGACCCTTAAAAGTTTAGCCTGCATCGCAAGCGACATATCTCCAACTTCATCAAGGAAGATCGTCCCACCGTTTGCTTCCTCAAAAAGTCCCTTTCGCGAACTCACCGCGCCAGTGAATGCGCCTTTCTCATGCCCGAACAATTCAGATTCAAGCAAACTCTCCGGAATCGCACTGCAATTCACCGCAATGAAAGGTTTATCTTTTCTTGGACTGTTATAATGAATTGCTTTAGCAACGAGTTCCTTGCCCGTTCCACTTTTCCCGTAAATTATCACATTGCTACTTGTATTAGCAACTTGCTTGATCAATTGAAAAACTTTCTGCATCTGTGGGCTTTTCCCGATGATGTTTCCGAAAGAATATCTTTGCTGAACTTCTTTACGTAACAACTCAACCTCTTTCTTCAGAAGGATTTGCTCCGACGCCCTATCAATTATCAAAACAAACTCTTCCATATTGAACGGCTTTATTATGTAATCATACGCCCCAAGCTTCATCGACTCAACCGCGGAGCTTACGGTCGCAAACGCAGTTATCATTATTACAATCGTATCAGGCGCTGTTGATTTAACTTGTTTCAAAATTTCAAGCCCGCCCATCTCTGGCATATTTATATCTGTTACAACGATATCAAAACCATCTCTGGTGAACCTTTCAAGCGCCTCTTTTGGTTTAGGTGAAATATCAACAACATAACCTCGTTTAGATAAAACCTTTTTCAGAAGTTCAAGCATCTTAACATCATCATCAATCACAAGGATTCGGATATTATGTGCTGATTGGATCTCTTCTATCATTTTTCTTCATCCTCCTTTGTTACATAAACTGGGATTTTAACGGTAAATGTCGTCCCAACGCCCGGGGTGCTTTCGACTTCTATCTTTCCATTATGTTCGTCAATTATTCTCTTGCTTACAGCAAGCCCAAGTCCTGTTCCCTTTCCAGCCTCTTTCGTTGTAAAAAATGGCTCAAAAATTTTATCAAGATGCTCCGGCAAAATCCCAACGCCATTGTCCCTGAATTTTATATTCACATACCCATCCCTTGCGAAAGTTTCAATCTCTATCAAACCGTTCTCCCTTACCGCGTGAATCGCGTTGACGATTATATTCAAAAAAACTTGATGAATTTGCGAACAATCCGCGTAAATCGGTGGTATATCCTTGCTTAAATTCAAACTTAGTTTTATGTTCGATTTTTCAAATTGATGTTTTAAAAGTTCAACCACATGCAAAAGTTCTGCGTTTACATTCGCTTTTGTATAATTTGCTCTCCTTGGTCTTGCAAACTCAAGAAGTTGTTTTATCAAATTCGCTATCCTCTCCGCTTGTGAAATTATAGTCTCAAGTTCCTCCTTGTACGGATTATCTTCCCCCATCTCCATCATTATATATTCTGCGTTTCCAGAAATAACATTTAACGGCGTCCCTATCTCGTGAGCAATTCCAGCAGCGATCTGCCCAATTAAAGCAAGTTTGTCCGATTGTTGAATTTGCTTTTCAAGTTCTTTTACCTTCGTGATATCTTTGACAATTGCGATGCTTCCAAGAACTTCACCGTTCTCATCTTTTATCAAACTTCTCGATAGATTTATTATAATCCTCCTCCCATCTTTCGTTATCCTCTCGGTCTCATAATTTTCAATGTAGCCCTTTCTCAATGTTTCCTCAAACAGCCATTGAAGTTCCCCCTTTTCCTTTAACTCTTGTGGTATTATCGGATCGACGGTATTCCCAAGCATCTCCTCAGCCGTGTAACCAAAGATCCTTTCCGCGCCCTTGTTCCAGAAAAAAATTTTGTAATCGTTATCAAGCGCAATGACAGCATCCGAATAATTCTGTATGATCGAATGCAAAACCCTTTCATGAACAGAGCGTCCCTTCTTCGCAAGTTCAATAACCTTGTGGATATATTTAACCAAAATCTGATGGATCTTTTCAATATCCTCCCCTCTAATGGTGGAAAAATTAGTCGATAGCTCTTCTTTTAAGGATTTATCTATTTCCGCAAGAAATTCCTCGATTTTACTTAAGATTCGCTGTTCCATGTTACAAAGTGAATTTAAATTTCTTCAAGTTTAAAGTTACAAACAAGACGCTTAAAAATCAATTTTGATTTTTTCCCCAACTTCCTCAAATTATATTAAGAAAACATAAGCCTGAAAAAGAAGTATGAAAATCAAGTATATAATTCTAACATTGCTTTTTTTGATGAGTTTAGGTTGTGAAAGTTTGATAAAACCAGAGGATGATTATATCTACGATAAATCTGCTTTTTTGAAAATCGTCGCTGACGATACAGTCAAAGCTGGTCAAATCTTCAAAGTTGAAATCTACGGTTGGCTTCCTAATCATTTGTGGGAATTATATAAAATTGAAATAGAAGAATCAGGCAACGAATTCATCTTAATCCCTATAATAAGAATTAGAAAAGATAAAATAGGTTTGCCCGTCCTTGCAGTTGTCGTCGGATTTTCAGCATCGGTTGAACTTATGGCTAATCCAAATTTTGACATAATTAAAATATCCGCCATAGGAAAGAACGAAACGGTTGAGAAAATAATCCGAGTAAGTTCGAAAAGATAGAAAGCTAAAATCTAAAACAAAGCATGAAAATCGAACAAATAATTTTAACACTGTTTGTCCCAATAGCTCTCGGATGTAAAGGTTTGGAGCCACAAGATGACTATATCTACGAAAAAGTATATATCTCAAAAGTCACAGTTGATGATACAGTTAAAGCTAAACAGGTTTTCAAAGTTGAAATCTCTGGTGAATTTCCGACCCCGGGTTGGGAACTGTATAAAATCGAAATAAAAGAATCTGGCAACGAATTCACAATAACTCCGATAGCAAGAATAAAAAAAGGCATAATTGTCCCACAAGTCCTCGTCCCATTTTCAAAGACAGTCGAACTTGTAGCTAAACCGAACTTTGATTCAATTAAAATTTCCGTCGTAGGCAGAACCGAAACAATTAAGAAAACAATTATTATCTCTAAATAAAAAATCAAAAGCCCAAAAGTGGCATGAAAATCGGACAAATAATTTTAACATTGATTGTCCTGATGACTTTAGGTTGTGAAAATTTGGTTAAGGAACAGGGAGAGGATTACATCTATGATAAAGCTTTCGTCTATAAATTCGTTGTCGATGATACAGTTAAAGCTGGTCAAATTTTCAAAGTTGATATCTATGGCTATCTTCCATACTGGTGGGAATTTTACAAAACCGAAATAGAGGAATCAGGCAACGAAATCATAATAACTCCGATAGCAAGAGTAAAAAAAGAAAAAACAGGTATAGCGATACCACGAGTTGCTGTCCCATTTTCCACAACAGTTGAACTTTTAGCTAATCCAAATTTTGACTCAATTAAAATCTCTGTAGTAGGAAAAAATGGAAGGTTTGAAAAAATAATCAAAGTCATCTCCTGATAAATGCCAACGAATATCGAAATCGAAAAGAGGGACGAATTTTACCTCGCACGTTGCCTTCAACTTGCAACAAAAGGCAAAGGCTATGTAAGCCCAAATCCAATGGTCGGATGTGTAATCGTCAAAGATAACAAAATCATAGGGGAAGGTTATCACGCAAAATATGGGCAAGAGCATGCAGAGGTAATAGCGATAAAAAACGCCACAGAAAATGTCGAAGGAGCAACTCTTTATGTTAACCTTGAACCTTGTGTTCACTACGGAAAAACCCCACCTTGCGTTGATTTGATAATAGAGTCAAAGATAAAAAGAGTTGTAATAGGAACAATTGATCCAAATCCTCTTGTAAACGGAAAAGGCGTTGAAAAACTAAAACAGGCTGGGATTGAAGTTAAAGTTGGGGTGCTCGAGAATGAATCAAAAAAATTAAACGAAGCATTCATAAAATACATAACACAAAAAATACCTTTCGTAGCCTTAAAAATTGCCCAAACAATAGATGCGAAAATTGCGGACATAGAAGGAAATTCGAAATGGATAACCTCCGAACAATCCCTCCATTTTGTGCATCAACTAAGAAGTGAATACGATGCGGTTTTAGTAGGAAGTCGCACAGCAAAACTTGACAATCCAAATCTAACAGTTCGGCTCGTCGAAGGTAGGAATCCATTTAGAGTTATACTTGATTCAACTCTAAGCCTGCCCCTTGAATTAAATGTCTTTTCAGATAAATTCACCGATAAAACCATCGTATTTACATCCGGGCTTTCGATAAAAAATAAAAAAGAAAAGGTAGAGAAACTTAACTCGCTCGGGATTGATGTGATACCCGTAAAATCGAGAAGAAGGAAACTTGATTTAATGGATGTGCTTAAGAAACTTGCAGAAAGAGAAATCGCATCGGTTTTGGTTGAGGGAGGTGGAAAAATTTTCACTGAATTCTTAAAGCAGAATCTCGCAGATAAAGTTTACGTCTTCATAGCCCCGAAAATTTTGGGAAGCGGAATCGCAAGCATTAGCAACATCGGGATAAGATCGATACGCGATATAATAACTTTGAAAGAGGTTTCGATTCAAAACTTCGGAGACGACATATTGATAAGCGGTTATCTGTGAGATCATTCCCTGTTAATTCTCTTATGTGCATTCACAATATAAACCCCGCTGAAATATCCAATTGCAGAGCCAAGGAATACATCCGAAAACCAATGTTGATTGTTATAAACCCTCGCAAGCGCAGTTAAAACCGCAGGTGTATAAATTAAAATTTTGACAAATGTATTTTCAAATTTTGAAGCGAGAACGGTTGAAATGGCAAAACTTAAAGTTGCGTGTCCCGATGGCAATGAATAAAATTTATTCCCTCCAAAGCTAAACGGATGAAACTTAAACTTATCTCCGCTCACATAAGGTCTTTCCCTACCAAAAGAAACCTTCAAAATGCTCGTCACAGCCCCGGAAAATAAACCAGATTCAAAAACCATCAATCCCGTTTCTCTAACCTCATCTTTTTCAAACAAAAGCCCACTTCCATAGAGCAAACCTCCCACCAAACCAAGCATCCACACCGTCCCATAATAACTATCGATCTTCATCAAAGAAGAAAACCTTTTATCGTCAAACTTTTGAAAATCTTTATTCAAATGATCAAAACTAAAAAGCAAAACAGTACCCGCACCGACAAACATCGCCCTTGAAATGTCAGCGCCTTTGAAATGCAACGGAGCGGTGAAATAACCTGATAAATTTTTCGAGAACACCTTTGCGTCCGAACTGATCGTCCCAAATAAACTTTGAGAAAGGGAAATTTGAGAAACAAAGATCAAAAATAAAGCGAGCAATTTAAATCTGCACTTTTTCATTTCGCGATTTGACTTTTACTTTTAACAAATTTAAATTTATTCAAAAATAAAACGCACGAAAAAGATGAACCTTAAAAAGACAGCGCCATTTATACTTTTGCTTTTGTTGAGTTGTTCCAAAACCAAGCAAGACGAAATAACCTTATTTCAAAAAGCAGAACTTGAATATCAAAAGAAAAATTTAAAAGAAGCGATCGAACTTTACAATCATTTTATTCAAACCCATCCGAAAAGTTCAAAAACGTCCGAAGCACTTTTCAAACTCGCCCAAATTTATCTCAACGACCTTCGGATACCAAAAGAAGCAGTGAGATTTTTTGAGCGAATTTGTGAAAATTATCCAGATACGAAAGAAGCTATGCACTCTCTTTTTATGCTCGGGTTTATTTGGGCAAACGAACTTAACGATTATAATAAAGCGAAGGAATATTATCAGAAATTTCTCGAAAAATATCCAAACTCTGAACTTGCGATTTCAGCAAAATTTGAACTTGAAAATCTCGGCAAAGAGCCGGAAAAATTTCTCATAGGTAAACAACCTGATGATTGAACTCAAACGCCTCAAGTTCATCAAACAATTTATCGATCAAACCCAAGCCATATTTATTCAAGAAGTAAGTTATATTTACAATCCTTTCTTGAAGTTCATCATCGGGAAGCAGGTTGATCTTTAACTTCTCAATTTGCTGAGATATTACCTCGTTTCTTCTCTGATGTGCGGAGATAGTTTTCTCGTAGATGTTATTTATGTGATACAAAATTTTGTCTCCGGAATTATCAACAGCCCCACCAAGCGTTGGATCAACTTTTATAACAAATTCCTTTATTTCATCAAGGATTGACTCAACCCGAGCCTTTGCAACACTGAAAAAACCATCGATGTCAAGATCAGAACTGCTCAATAAAATTTTTTTTGCGACCGCACCAAAATCTGTGAAAACTTCTTTTATATCGACATCATATTTTTCAAAAATTCTCTTAACCTTCGGCTCGACTAATGTTGCACTAATCCTTGGGAATATCACGGGCATTGGGATATTAAAGTAAACATAAGCGGGTTTCAACTGCGCAAAATAAGCGACCTCCGAAGGACCCGCAACATAACAAACAGTTGGTAAAAGCGCATCTTGACAGATTGGTCTCAGAACAACATTAGGACTTAAAAAGTGTGGGCTCGTTTCAAGTATATTTTTTAATTCACCTTTGCTGAATTTAAATCTTGCACCCTTTAATCTAAAAATCCCTTCCTCATCCGATGGTTCGATCGGAAACCTACCACCCTTGTAAAAAAGAAATAAATTCAAAGGTCGAGGTTTAATTTGAGCGTGATACCTTTCCTCAAGTTCAGCGCTAACATCGACTATTAAGCCAGATAACCTCGGATGTTCATCTATCTCTTTTTCGAAAATTGGGACAAGGAGCTTTTTAAGTTCAACATCGTTTGGGTTTAAAAAAATCAAGCCAAAATCTTTAAACAATTCACCGACAAACTTAACAAATGCCTGCGAAAAGTTTGAACCCTTGCTATATGCTGAGCGAACGAGTTTTAAAATTTCATTTTTAAATTCCGTCTCTTGAAGTTCATCTTCAAGCGTTTTCAAAGTTTCATCAATTTTATCGTCAAATTTGATCTCACCAACAGGACCATAGTTTTCCTTTTTTAAATCTGGGTTGAACTCAATCTTCACAAGTTCATTTTTCGAATTAAAAATTTTCACATTATTAGATTCAAGAAAATCATGATCCTCGCTTTCAAGATAAAAAAGGGGGACGAAGTTAAAATCCGGAAATCTATCCGAGAGAAAATACGAAAGTTTTATCGTTGTTATGATTTTATAAATTGTGTAAATCGGACCTGAAAAAAGCCCAACTTGTTGACCTGTTACAACCGCAAGCGTGTTATCCTTTGATAGAAGTTCGAGATTTCTCTCGACAGAAGAATTCCCACGCGGAAGATTTTGCTTTTTTAAAGTCTCAACAACGGCGTTACGATTTTTATAATTTTTAAGCACTGTCTCAATTAATACAGGCAAATCGTCAAAATTGTTAAAATCGTGCGCATAATATCTTTGGACATTTTTAAAATTGTAAACATAGTCGATAAAAAGCTGAGTTATCCCACCGTAATTAGGGAAAAGATATCTAAAACTTAGCGAATTCATTTAGAAAGTTGTTTTAATTTTAAATTTCTTCAACGATTATCTCAGGCTTTACAAGTTCTTTCGGTATCAAAGTCGGCCAATAGGCTATAACTTCACTCGGATGCGGTCTCCCACCTCCAAAACCAGTCACCCCTGGGGGTCCAGTTAAAATTAAAGCCGGTACCTCTCTCCCAAATCTATCAACCGCTTCATAACTTTTGCTTCGAACAGCAACTCTTAACACAACTTCGTTTGGCTCAGGGATATCCGGAGCGATCGGACCATGACAAGAATTATAACCTAAAAATTCGGTGTGGATTTCATCAAATTCAAGCCCCAAATCTTTAAGTCGAGTTCTGAGTATTTCATCCGCTTTCTTAGCCTTTTCAAGCGCATCCGGCCAAGAATAAGTCAATGTCCCAACAGCCATATAACCATCGAAATAAGACATTGAAACTTTATAAAATTGCGTCGGCGGTCTACCTTTAACTCCATAAACCCTAACCCTGTCTTTTCCAACTTGTTCAAGTTTTATCGTTGTAAAATCAGCTATCACCTCAGGAGTTATGTAATTGCTCGGGTCACCAATTTCATAAACTAATTGTTCTGTTACAGTTTGAATCGTTACAAGTCCACCTGTATTTTCATGTTTTGTTATCACAATTTCACCATTTGGATAAGCCTCTGCGATTGGAAAACCAATATGAGCCATATCAGGAACAGAGCGCCAATCGTAAGAAAAATTTCCTCCTGTCGCTTGAGCTCCACATTCAAGTATATGTCCCGCGACGATCCCACTTGCAAGTTTATCATAATCGGTTTCGCTCCAATCAAATTCATAAATCATAGGTGCAAGCGTTATTCCTGTATCAGTGACTCTACCAGTTACAACGATCTGCGCGCCTTGTCTTAAAGCTTCCGCAACAGGAAAAGCACCGAAATAAACATTTGCACTCGTTATGCGATCGCGTATCTTTTCAATCGACTCCCCCGTGTCCATATTTTTAAAATCAATTCCCATCTTGATAAAATCATCGATCTTATCAAGGATATCATCTCCAATCACAACGCCTATTTTTAAACCTTTTATCCCGAGTTTCTGAGCGACTTTGAAAATCGCATCTCTACAAGCAATCGGATTAACACCTCCACCATTCGTCACAACTTTGATATTTTTCTCAACAATTATAGGCAAAATCCTTTCCATCAAATTCACAAGGTCACGGGCATAGCCAAGGTTTGGGTCTTTTTTCTTTTGTTTTTGCAAAATCGACATCGTAACCTCTGCAAGATAATCCATAACAAGATAATCGATGGGTCCTTTTGTAACTTGATTAATTGGGGCTTCAAGCCAATCACCCCAAAAACCCTGCCCCGAAGCGATCCTTATTTTGTCTTTCATCTCCAAATCGATTCGTTAGTTTTTCAAATTGCTAAATTTAAAAACCTTAAAATTTGCTCACGATAAATTATAACGACGCATGCAAGAAGCCAAAGGAAAACATTCAAAATTATCCCGGGATCGCCAAGAATTACATCGGTTGGATTTTCTCCGCTTTTCTTTTGGTAAATTAAATACATGTATCTAAAAACTCCGTAAAGCACAAAAATCGTCGTGTAAATCAACGCCTCTGTTTTGAAAAGAGAGACGGTTCTATCAGAAATCGTATAAAGAGAATAGGATATAACTGAACCCCCTGCGGTTATAGCCAACATTTGATCAGCAAATCTGATGTTATATTCATCGAGAACTTTTCTTTGTTCACCGGCTGTGGAGTTTTGGTTTTGAAATGAAAAATAAAGTTCCATCCTTCTTTTTGAAATCGCAAGAAAAAGTGAAAGAAAAAGCGTCGTTATAAAAAGCCATTTTGAAACGATGACCTTAATTGCATATGCCCCAACCAAAACCCTTAACATAAAACCAATCGCTATAACGAAAACATCAAGAATAACGATATGTTTCAACTTAAAAGAGTAAAAAAACATCATCAAAAAATATGAAATTATCAAAGCGAACGCTCTAAACGGAAGTTCTAAAGCCAAAATAAAACCTAAACAAAAAAGCAAAATTGAAAATAAAACACCTTGCCAAATTTTAACTCGACCTGATGCAATTGGTCTGTTTCTCTTCACCGGATGGATTCTGTCTAATTCCCTATCCGCGATGTCGTTTATAACATAGATGGATGAAGCGATGAATGAAAAAGCTAAGAAAGCGATAAATTCAGTTTTTACCTTTTCTAAATTTAAAAGGTGATGCGAAAAGATAAGCGGGGCAAAGATAAATAAATTTTTTATCCATTGTTTAAGTCGCGCAAGCCTGATGTAATCAAGCACAAAAATTTACCATCTTATTTGGTTTATTTTAAAACACAAGAGGTTCCTGATAAACGCCCCAAACTTCTTTCAATGTCGATGTCATCTCTCCAAGCGTGCAATAAGCCCTGACGCAATCGAGTATTTTCGGCATCAAAGGTTGATCCTCTTCAGCCGCTTTTTTAAGTTCAGCAAGAGCCTTCTCAACCTCCGCTTGATTTCTCGTCGCTCTGACTTCCGCAAGGCGTTTTTTCTGCTTCTCCGCAACTTCAGGCGGAATCCTTAAAATCGGAATTTCAACTGGTTCTTCATCAATAAATTCATTTACACCAACGATTATCCTTTCCTTCTTATCAATCTCCTGCTGATATCTATATGCGGACTCAGCGATCTCTCTCTGGAAGAAACCATCTTCAATAGCCTTTATAACTCCCTCAAGCATCGATCCATTTGAAGAATACGCTTCGATTTTCCTGAAATACTTTTCAGCTTCCTCTTCGATCTTGTTAGTTAGAGACTCAACATAATAACTTCCGCCAAGTGGATCGATAACATTTGCAACCCCGATTTCATAAGCTATGATCTGTTGAGTTCTGAGCGCGATTTTAGCAGCTTTTTCAGTTGGCAAGGCATAAGTTTCATCCATTGAGTTCGTATGCAAACTCTGCGTTCCGCCCAAAACAGCTGCGAGCGCTTCAAACGCTGTCCTCACGATGTTATTTTCCGGTTGCTGTGCTGTCAATGAACATCCAGCGGTTTGCGTATGGAATCTCAACATCCATGAGCGAGGATTTTTTGCACCATATTTTTCTCTTATGTATCTTGCCCAAATCCTTCGCGCAGCTCTAAACTTTGCGATCTCCTCAAAGAAATCAAGATGTGAATTGAAGAAAAACGAAAGTCGCGGCGCAAACTCATCTACATCCATCCCTGCATTTATACATGCTTCAACATAAGCAAATCCATCCGCAAGCGTAAAAGCAAGTTCTTGAACAGCGGTTGCCCCAGCCTCCCGGATATGATAACCACTGATTGAAATCGGATTCCACTGCGGAACATAATCCTTTGCAAATCTAATCGTGTCAACAATCAATTTAACCGACGGTCCCGGTGGATAAATCCACTCCTTTTGAGCGATGTATTCTTTTAAAATATCGTTTTGAATTGTCCCGCGAAGTTGATTAAACTTAACCCCTTGTTTTTCCGCTACAGCAAGATACATAGCCCAAATCATCGCTGCGGGAGCATTTATAGTCATCGAAGTTGAAACCTGATCCAGCGGTATGTCTTTGAAGACAATTTCCATATCTGCAAGCGAACTTACCGAAACACCACAAACTCCAACCTCTCCTTCAGCCATTGGATCATCCGCATCTATTCCCATCAAAGTTGGCAGATCAAATGCGACGCTTAAACCAGTTTGCCCATGTTTTAACAAAAACTTAAACCTTTGATTAGTATCCTCGGGGGTTCCGAATCCCGCAAATTGTCTCATAGTCCACAGTCTCCCACGATACATATTGTAATGAATTCCGCGAGTGTAAGGATATTCGCCGGGGAAGCCAAGTTTTTCCATATAATCAAAGTTTTCAAGATCATCCGGGGTATAAAGCATTTGAACTTCCATATCGCTTAAGGTTGTAAACTTTATCCCCGTCCTTTTCATCTCCGAATTTTGGGCTTTTTCAAGCCATTTCTTCTTTGCCTCACGGATTTTGTCCGTGTTGTTCATGGCGATTTACCTTTTTAATTTTTTCTTTCTTTAATTTAAACAATCGTCCTTATTTTGTCAAAGAAACCATTCTACCGAAGATTTGCAAGGGCTTTTTGCAACTCCTCGAAATGCTTCGGGTTTCTGACATCATATTTCCAATTTATATAGGCAATTTTTCCGTTTTTATCTATGACGAAAACAGTTCTTTTGTTATATCCGGAGTTTTCATCATAAGAGTTGTAAAGTTTCGCAACTTCATGTTTATGGTCACTCAAAAGTTTAAAAGGCAAATTTAAATTTTTCGCCCATTCACGATGCGAAAAAACATAATCTCCACTTATCCCCAAAACTTCAGCATCAAGTTTTGAAAGTTCTAAAAAATTATCTCTAAATGTGCACATTTGCGTAGTGCATCCCCCGCTCCAATCAGCAGGATAAAACGCAAGGACGATGATTTTCTTCCCAATAAGTTCTGATAAAGAGACCCCAGAAAAAACAATTGTATCCTTCGTCGCGTACGGCAGTTTAAAATCCGGGGCTTTATCCCCAACTTTTAAAGTTTGCGACATTGCACTTGTTATCATCAAAATAGCCAAAAACAAAGAAACTATCCCTCGCATAGTTTTTCTCCTTTTTTGTTTTTACGAATTTGATTTTTAATTCTTCGAATTTCCCGTTTTTTTAAAGCCCCAACTCCTTCTCAAATTCTCCTCTCACTTTATTAAGCCAATTAGAAAGCGTTTCATATTTATGCGCACCGACGATGCCATATCTCCCGTTTGCGACAAGTGTTGGAACGCCGTTTATGCCGTAATGTTTTGCAAGTTCAAGGTCGTAAGTAAGATTTTGAAAAACAGTCAGGCTATTGTAATCGCTTTCCCATTTTTCCATGTCAAGCCCAATATCTTCAGCACATTTCTTTAAAACATTAAAATCAGCTATGTTTAAACATTCAACAAGATGAGCCTTTTGAATTCTATCAAACATATCCCAATGGGCTTTTTGCCCTCCTTGAAGTTCTGCAACTTTACACGCAAGAAGTCCCGGAATTGAATATGGATAGTCAAAATCGCGCTGTTCCATAAGTTCTACGTTGATTCTATGCTCATCATCGTTCTCGTTAGCCATTCGCCAATGATTTAAAATTTCTTTTTTACCATTTTCTTTTGAGCCAAAAATTTGAACTATCACATCTGGATTTGGAACAAGCGCAAAACTGCGATGTATTATTTCAACATCTGGGTTCTCGTTTGCAAGTTTTCTAACCCTCGGCGATATAGCAAAGCACCACGCACACAAAACATCGTGGAAAAATTCAATTTGAATCTTCATTTTTGCCCCCAGTTTTGTTAATAAATTTCACCGCGCACATACTAACCCCATATGACCAACCTCCATAATAAAGAACTTCACCTTTCGTCCCTTTGCCAGCAACGCCAAGCGTTATATACATCGTAAAAAGTCCTCCCTCTGGCATAGCCTGATAGAATAAATCATTTTCGGAAAGTTGTAAAACTTTTTCGTATTCACCTTTTTTCAAAAGATCGAGCAAAATCATATCAAATTTTTCCCCCGGCGGATAAACCCGACTCGCTCCGGAACCCCAAACTATCTTATCAAGCCGATGCGTCGTCGATCCAGTCCCTATGAAAAGGACATTTCTATTTGCTTTCTCCGCGACTTCTCTAATGCACTCGCCCCATTTAAAATGCATCTCTGGAGTTTGACGCAAAGCAGACGAAATCGGCATCACCGGGAGATCTCTTTCCGGAAACATAAAATAAAGCGGAACCCAAGCCCCATGGTCAAGTCCCCAATCAAAGGTTGAAGAAACAGGCAGACCTTTTCTTCTGCCCCCTTCGACAAGTTTTATTGCAAAATCGGCATCGTTTTTCGCTTCATATGTGAATTCATAAAGTTCATCAGGAAAACCGTAGTAATCTTGGATACATTTTGGGTTTGGTGAAGTCTGTACAAGCAATTCATCGCGCGCAATCCAGTGTGGCGACGCGACTATGATTAAATCTATCTCCTTGCTTTTAAATTCACGACCGAGTTTTTTGAGAAGTTCCACATATTCGCCATCCTCGACAAGTAAAGTAGGCGAGCCATGCGAAACAAAGATTGAATAGATCATAAAATCAAAATTTTTATTTTTACGCAAAATCCTCTTGAATAATTTTGACAAAAAAGTTAAATTTTTCAAAAAACTCCTTTTCTAAAAATGAAACGCATTCACATCGCTTTAATCTTCACAATAGCCTTTCTGTTCATCTCCTGCGCTTCATCAAAAAAATTAACATTGACGAATGAGGAATTGGTTTCTAAAATCAAAAGAATAGCAGAAAAATATAAAGTTGGTCGTCTCGGGGTTTCAGCAAAAAACTTTGTAACTGGCGAAATCGTCCAAATTAACGCAGATTCTCTTTTCCCAACTGCAAGCGTTATAAAAGTTCCTATACTTGTCGAGTTGTTCTACAAGTTTAACGAAGGAAAACTCAAAAAAGACACCTTGATCGCATTTGACGACTCTTTAAAATACGGAGGCTCAGGCGTTCTTCAATACTTTTACGATGGTGCAAAACTTAAACTTATAGACATTGCTGTATTAATGATAATTTTAAGCGATAACACTGCAACAAATCTCGTTCTTGACTGCTTTGCTGACGAGCATGATGCAAAACTTGACGCAGTAAACGAGAGAATGAAATCACTTGGATTGAACAACACTAAAATTTTAAACAAGTTAATGTCGTTCAAAACGAAGAAAAATACACCCGAGGCTTTGAGGTTTGGCGTAGGTTATACAACCCCAAACGATATGGTTAAACTACTCGAACTTTTAGCAAACGGTAAAATCATAAGTCCAGAAATATCAGCGGAGATAATTAACATAATGAAGAATAATCAAGACTATGAGATGATGAAAAGATACTTGCCCGAAGATGTCGTGGTCGCAAATAAATCTGGCTCAATCGATAGAATGAAAGCAGATATTGGGATAGTTTACTCGCAATGCACGACTTACGCAGTTGCAATCTTTTGCGATCAACTTTCAGAGGTTTCGTACACGGTTGATAATAGTGGACATCTTGCGATTGCAGAAATTTCAAAACTTATATTTAATTATTTCACCGGAGGGAATTGCAAGTAGGAATTAATTGTCTTTATTTTAGAAATACAACAAAAGGCATTTTAAAATGAACAAATACGAGCAAAGTTTTGCGGATTTTGCTTGCAATTACTCTATCAGGGCAAGGATAATTGCCTCTGTTTTACTCGCCATAACTTTTACCAGTTTAAATTTTATTTACAATCTTTCCCTTCCGATTCATGTTTTTATTCTCTCAGCGCTTTTTGAATCACTTGTGAACCAACCCTATCGTTTCCTGAGAAAGTTGTTCGGCGCAGATAGGCTTCTGTTTATAACGAACATCGTCGACATAATTGTTATAAGCATTGTCGTTTACTATGTCGGTGGGATTTCATTTATCCTCACAGGTTTTCTTCTCTTAATCGTGATCGTTTTCAATGGAATTTTCGGCGGACAAACGAGAGCGCTGATCCTGGCTACTTTAAGCTCGGTTGCTGTGATAACCCTTGATATACTCGAAAGATACAAGATTTATCATCCTACGATCTTCACACTTGAAATGTCAGAACTTGAGAGAACTGTTCTTGTTGTCTCGTATATAGTTGTTTTCTCAATATTTGCGATTCTCACAAACATTCCATCACAAAAGTTAAGGCTTGAGATTAAAAGAAGACTGGAGGTCGAAAAAGAACTTGAAAAGCAACTTCTCGCAACAGAGACACTTTACAATCTTACAAACACGATCGTAAGAACTGAATCAATTGAAGAAGTTTACCAACTGGTGTTAAATGCGATCTTGAGGATATTGAATATAAATAGGGCTTCAATTCTTTTATTTGACCCTGATGGTGTTATGAGATTTAAAGCATGGGCTGGGCTTTCCGAAGATTACAGAAAAGCGGTTGAAGGTCACTCACCTTGGAAACCGGATGAGCCAAACCCACAGCCGATTTTAATTAGCAATGTAGAGAAAGACCAAACCCTTGGGGAAAATTTAAAGAAAATAATTTTATCTGAGGGAATACGCTCGCTTGGTTTTATTCCATTGGTTTTTAGAGGAAAACTCCTCGGTAAGTTTATGATTTATTACGATGAACCGCATGAATTCACGCAGGAGGAAATAAATTTAACTTTGGCGATTTCAATTCAGATATCATTTGCGATAGGCAAAAAATTATACGAAGCAGAACTTGTAAAATTGAGCGACAAGTTTGAAAAGATAACCACAGCGATGAAGGAAGTTGTGTATGAGTGGGACATTGAAAATAATCTGACCAAATGGGAAGGGGATATAGAGGCGATCTTCGGATTCAAAAAAGAAGAATTAGAACAAGCAAAACTTAGTTGGAGTAATTTCATTCATCCTGATGACATTGACTATGCTATATCCAAAACCAACGAAGCGTTAAAAAGCAATGTGGCAACGCTTGAGATAGAATACAGGGTTAAAAGAAAAGATGGGAAAGTGATCTACTGCCTCGACTATGCCTATATAGCCCGCGATGAGACGGGAAAAGCGAAATCAGTTCTTGGGATGATTTTGGATATAACCCAACTCAAGGAAACTGAACAAAAACTTTTAAAACGAGAAAAGGTCCTAAAAACGATAAATAGTTGTGCAGAGACATTGCTTAAATCAATCAATTGGGAGATGGAATTAGGTAAACTTATCGAAGAAATTGGAAAATCTATCGATGTTAGTTCTGTTTATGTTTTTCAAAATCATACAAAAGATAGCGAACTTGTAACAAGTTTACTTTTTAGATGGCGCTTGCCAGAAATTGAAAAGGAGGTTGAAAAATCCCAACTTCAAAATATATCGTATAGATTATCTGGATTTGAAAGATGGATTGACATATTGGAGAAAAGAGAAGTTATATGTGGACCAGTTAAGGAATTCCCGTTTAGAGAATATCTATTTTTAAGCATACTTGGGATCAAATCAATTCTTGTTGTTCCGATTTTCGTGGGTGATAAATGGTGGGGATTTATAACCCTAAACGACTGCAAAAGTGAACGCGAATGGGAGAAATCAGAGATAGATGCCATTAGAACATTTGTGGATATACTTGGGCTCGCAATACAAAGAGGCGAAAACGAAAAGGCGTTGCGCGAATCGGAAGAAAAATACAGAAAACTTTTTGAAGATTCGAAAGACCCAATTTATATAAGCACACCTGAGGGAAAACTTGTCGATGTAAACCCGGCATTTGTTGAACTTTTTGGATATGAATCAAAAGAAGAAATTTTAAAAGTTGACATAGCAACTGAGCTTTACGAAAACCCCGAGGACAGGAAGAAAAACCTTGAGACAATAGAAAAACAAGGCTACATCAAAGATTATGAGTTACATTTGAAGACAAAAGATGGGAGAAAACTTATAGTTTACGACACATCAACCCCGATATTTGATGAAAAAGGGAATATAATTGCATATCAAGGAATCTTAAGAGACGTAACCAAGATTAAAGCACTTGAACAACAACTCCTTCAATCCCAAAAAATGGAATCGCTTGGAAGATTAACAGCTGGGATCGCACATGATATAAACAATAGTTTGACGGTGTTACTTGTGAACACACAAATCGCGCAGAAATCTCTTCCACAGGATGTGCAAAAAGCCGATGAAAAACTTAAAGAAATTGAGCAAACAATAAAGAAGATGGGAGAATTTACAAAGAAACTGTTGATATTTAGCAGAGAACAACCCGCGATGATGAGAACGGTTGATCTAAATAGCATAATTAACGACTTTATGAGAGTTATGCTAAAAGCCCTTCGCGAAAATATAAAAATTGAACTTATACTTGCGCCAAAACTTCCAAATGTCAAAGCTGATCCAGCCTTGATAAACCAACTTCTTCTCAATCTCATAATCAACGCTCAAGAGGCAATTCCAGATTCAGGCAGAATTTTAATTGAAACTTATACAAGATATATAGACCAGGAATATTCAGATTTTCACCTTGATGCAAAACCCGGGGACTATGTCGTTTTATCCGTAACCGATACCGGGGTGGGAATTAGCAAAGATATAATAAACCGAATCTTTGAACCTTTCTTCACAACAAAAGAACATGGGACAGGGCTTGGACTTTCAATAGTCTATGGAATCGTCAAACAACATGGTGGATTTATCAATGTCTATAGCGAGGTTGGGCAAGGGACTACATTTAGAGTATATCTGCCCGCCGTCTATGAAGAAGAAAAAGAGGAATTCGAAAAAATTGAAAAAGTCGAAATAAGAGGTGGGAGCGAGACGATACTTTTGGCTGAAGATGAAGAGAGGTTAAGAATTACAGTCGCAGACATCTTGCAAAGCCTTGGATATAAAGTTTACTCAGCTGGGAATGGACTTGAAGCGGTCGAATTATTCAGAGAAAAAGCAGATGAAATCGATCTCGTTCTACTTGACGTAGTTATGCCAATTTTAAGCGGTTACGATGCGATGAGAGAAATCGTTAAAATAAAGCCAAATGTTAAAATAATTTTCGCAACCGGTTATAGTTTGAACGGTTTAAACTTAAATCTTGAAAACTTTGACATAATCCAAAAGCCTTATTCTTACGAATCAATAGCTTTGAAAGTAAGGGAGGTTCTCGATAGAAAGTAGAAGTTTTTAAACAGTTTGATAAATTTACGATAGAATTCTTTTTCGTCTGCGTTTATTCCAAATACCCTACATCGCAAGACAGGCGTGTTCAATAGATGAATGAATAAAAAAGGGCATGCCAAAAGGCATGCCTATTAATTTTACTTGACAAACATCATCTTCTTCGTCTTTGTAAAGTTCCCAAACTTGAGCGTATAGAAATATGTTCCGCTTGCAACTAATCTACCATATTTATCCCTACCATCCCAAACAACTGTATGCTTCCCTTTCGGCAATTCTTGCTCATCAATTAATCTAATAACCTCTCTTCCAGCGATGTCATAAATGATCAAACTAACTTTCTTATCAACAGGCAGATAGAACGATATATTTGTCTCAGGATTAAATGGATTCGGGTAATTTTGATAAAGTTCATAATCATCCGGAGTTATAACAGCCCATTCTTTAACACCTGTGACGGTTTTTTCGTAAATTCGCAAGACTTTGTTTTCAGAATACTTATTTAAACTGTCGGTAATTCCTTGAAGCACAAGGATAATTTCAGGCTTGCCATCTTTATCAAGATCATCTGTCGCACTTGTACGCCAAATTCCTCCACTCCATCCAGCACCCGCTGCAGAATCCACAGGGTTATAATCAATTATTTTGCGCGTAACCCAAGCAGATGGATCAAGTGGCGAAACACCACCTTGATACTCCGCCTCATATACCACATAATAACCGCCCAAAAGAAGATATTTATTCACAATATTTTGCAAATTGTAAAGGTACATCATTCTATCAGTTGTATCCGAGAAGATGACATTTATCTTCGTCGAATCAAAATTGTCAACATTGTCAAGGTTTCCAATTGCATAAATAGTGTTGGGTATGTTTTCACTAGCTGTTATCGCCCTGAAGAATTGGAAGTATACCTCTTCTTTCCCGTTGGCATCGAAATCTCCCTTTGCGATTTTCTTCAAAGGATAACTGTTTGCGGACTGCAAAACGATCACTTTGGTTGTATCCGCCTCATAAGTATTTTGACCAACTGCTTTTATAAACCAAAGTGGCGTCTCATTACCAGTTATATTATTCCCCATAAACCATATCTCTTTCTTTCCATCTCCATCAACATCCGCAACTATTCCACTGGAAACAGCCATATTGAACCTACCGGTTTTAAAAGAGTCTTCAACAATCACGGTCGCAAATCCAGTTTCAAACTCTCCCTCGATCGAAATGATGTAAACTCCATCATCAGTTCCATTAAAAGCAAATTCAAGATGAATCAACTCCTGCTTTCCATCACCATCGACATCATCAACAATAAAATTCTCAGGTCTAAATCTTGCCATATTTGTATCTGGGATTATAACATAAGGTCCATCAAATTGAGAAGTTTCGGGATTCCATTCCCAAACTTGATATCCTCTTTGATTGACATGATTTGTAAAGTCAGCCTTTGTTCTTCCAACGGGATAAATTATTTCAAGTTTTCCATCCGCATCAAGATCCCCAACTTGGACATCCCTCGGTTCGCTATACCACAGTGATGGTTGATCAGGGAAGATATACTTTAATTCAACGCTATCGTTTCCAACGACCTCAAATTGAATAACTTTATGTCCCGAATATGCAGTTATATAAATCTCCTTGACCCCATCGCCATTAATATCAGATACAAGCACAGACCTGCCGGGTCCAAGCTGAGCCAATATAGTATCTTTCGTCCCAACCCCTTTGTTTTTGTAGACAAGTTGCCACTCCGCTTGTGATAAAGCAACCTCGACAATTGCAAATAGAACCAAAAGTGATATAATTACCCTCTTCATTTTAAAAACCTCCTCCATAAGTTTGTTTTTATCAAATTTTGTGTTAATAACTTTTGCTTAAAAAGTAAAAAAACCAAAACTAAATGTCAACAAAAAATTTGAGATTTCTTGGGCTCGGTTAAAATTCTTCAAAAGAATTTATTTCAAGAACAACATCTTCTTTGATGCTTTGAATTTACCGGCTTCTATTCGATAAATATAAACACCACTTGCAATTTTATCCCCTGCATTGTTTGTCCCATCCCAGCTGATCCTATGTCTTCCCGCGCTGTAAAGTTTGTTTTCAACCAATGTTTTAACCTCTCTGCCATCAAGCGTATAAATTTTAAGTGTTACGAATTCATCTTTTGGAAGAACGAATTCGATCCAAGTTGTTGGATTAAACGGGTTGGGATAATTTTGAGCAAGATAATAACCAGTTAAAATTTCACCCTCAGCCTGAACTTTAACAGCGACATCACTTTCAAATACGATAAAGAAACCTCTCGTTGAATCAGGTCTTTGCAGGGAACTGATCACAACTTCCTTTTTGCCATCGCCATCCATATCCCTGGGTGGAATGCTTACATAATAATATCTTGGCGTTCCGATTGTATCATCAAGAAATACGCTCCATTCCCAACTTGTCGAATCAGCAAATGAACCTGAACCAGTATATTCAACATGATAAACATTTCTATAATTACCAGCAACTATTACATCTAAATTTCCATCACCATCTAAATCTCCCCAATCCGCTCCTCTGCAATAATCCCATCCGCCAACTCTACGGAAATATGTTGAATCAATTTCGCTTATGTCGCTTGGTTTTTTATTTTCGATAAAAACAAGTTGCCCATTCGTTGCAAAAGCAAAACCTTCCGGATACCCATCCATATCCATATCCATAAATTTAAGGTTTCTCTTAGTTCCAACCGCCGTTCCAGAGCCGATGTGTGAATTCGTGATAACTTTTTTGAGCATATATTCATCTGCTCCCTCCGCTTCAACTATGACCCAAGTGAAGTCTGTCCATGTCCCAAACCAAACCTCTTTCTTCCCATCGTTATCAAAATCTGTCACCGCGATATCGAAAGCCCATGTAGCTGTAAGCGAACTATCTTGAAATTCAACTTTAAAACTTGAAAACGGATCAAGTTCAGGTGTATCAAGTGAAATTATCCACATATGAATTCTCGATGTCCTATCTAACAACGCTATCTCTTGCTTGCCATCGTTATCAAAATCATCCGCGAGCAAATATGTCAATCTAAAACCTGCATCTCCATCAGCTGGGTAATCAAGGTTCCACGCAAAAGTTGGCTCGCTTGGGAATGTCTTCGCATTTGGATCATATTCATAGAAGAAGATTTTATCTGGGTTCACTATACCTTGCGCAATATCAGCATTTGATGGATTAACAACGCATATCTCGTAATTCCCATCCCCATCGACGTCAGTTACATTCACGCCGGGAAAACTATAACCAGTCGACGTTGAAGTCAATGGCAATGCAGTGCTCCACAAAAGTTTGTAATTATCGTTCCCATCGTTTTCAAACCAGAAAACCCATTTCGTTGTATCACCTGAACTTGGGCTTGAAATGGTTGGGTCATTAATAGCAAGTATCTCCAACTTTCCATTTTTGTTTAAATCAAGTCCAGCGATAACATCATCAGCCCCATCGATTTTTGGAATGGTTGGATAATTAGCAACATAGGAAACGTGAAAGCCCGACTTCAAATAATAAAGAGGATATTGAACTTGTGAAAGAGAAAAAGAAAATGTCAAAATTAAGCCAAGGAAAACGATACCCAATTTTTTCATGACTCCCTTCATTTTTTTGTTTTTAACTTTTAACATCAAGAAAAAACTCAAAAAAGTCCAAGGTTCCCAGAAAAGCAAAATTTTAGAAGAGTTAAAAGAAAGGTGCTTTTTACCTCTTTCAAGTGTATTTGAAAGTAAAATAAAACAAACACATCAATTTGTCAACAAAAAAGTTGATATAAAAAGCGAACTTAAAAAATTATTATTTTCGTGCCCTCTATCTTTCCATCAAAAGATACATCCAATTTTCTTCCTTTATCTCGCCTACAAGGGTTGAATGTAAAAGTTCAAAATTTCCGAAACCTCTCCTATCGCCAAAGACAAATATAACCCCACCCTGAAGATTGTAGTAATGCCATATCTCATACGGCTTCATATTTTCAGTATAAGGATATCTTTCAACATCGTCTGGAGGACCATAAACTATGTAAACCCTACCTCTATCAGTTTTCCAGCCCGGCTCAAATCTCGTTTTAAATTTCTCATCCGCCTCATTCACACGCTTAAGGTATTGACGCCTATATTCAGCTCCTCCTCTTCTTGTCCAAAACGCTGTCAAAAATCTTTGCTTCGGGGATGCCCCTTTTAAATCCGAATATATTCTTTTTTCCTCTTGCGTCGCTATGTAACCTGCTTTCGCAAATTCATCATCAAGCGCTTTTTCGTCTAAAATTGCAAGTTCTGCTGACACCCTTGTTGTATCAACGCGTGGAGCTATATTCGGGTTATATATAAAAAACTTCCTTCTATTCACCGCAAGCAAACTTCCATCGAGCTCGGACACGGCAACGTCAAGATAATAAATTCCGGTTGGGAGATTGTGAACATTTACAGTTCCAACTTCAACAGCGGAATCATAAACTTTATCTCTAATAAATTTTTTTTCTCTAACCTCTTGAACTTTCTGCTGATAATTATCAAGGACATTAACCGCAATCAAAAACTTGTCTCCTTTGATCCCTTTGAAGATGTTATAAAGTTCAAAATAATAGTAAAGCACCGGAACACTTAAACCATAAGTCGCGGTTGGATTTGGCACAACTCGAAAAGAATTTTTATAAAAAACATCTGCTGTATCTGTGGACTTATTTATTGAATAACAAAACTCCAAACTGCTTATCAAAAGCCTATCCCCTTTTGAAAAAATTGGGATATTTACATCGAAAGCCACGCTATCATAATTTTGAGAATTGTAAAGATCAATCGCCTTCATTATAATCCGATACTTTCCAGCAGGAACATAAAACCTCAAAACATCAACGATATCCTCTCCCCCGACCCCGGTCGTATCCTCAAAGCCAGTTTCGATCTTCCACCCCTTCCTTATTATTGTGGAATCCTTTTCAAGTTCAACAACATCAAGTCGAAAGAAAACAGAAATGCTATATTTGCCATCTTTAAATTCATAAGTAAGTTTTGACTTTTGAATTGAATAAAAAATCTCGAGATAACTTGTTTTATCACTATGTCTAAATGCGGAATAATCAACATTTAAACCAAGTTTTCCTTGGATAAAAAATGTGGAGAGCAGGTTGATTAAGGTGAGGATGAGGAATTTCATATTTTGTGTTTTTTGTCTTTGTTTTTTCTTATGCTGTATTAAAATAGCCAAATTTTACCAAAAAATAAAAGGGGTGAGTCCATATTCCAGAACCCACCCCTTAAAATCAAATCAAACAAATCATCAAAGATCTTTTACATCGCGAATCTAACCGTGAGGAACTGATTATTGTCGAAGAATTTAACTTTTCTATATGTATATTCAATGCTCGCTTCAAGCGTTCCTCCAAGAGGTATGTTCAAGCCAACACCAAACGATGGTGAATTGAACACATAATCTTCCTCATTTACATAGCTATATCCAACTCTCAGGAAAAAGATATTGCTGAAGGCATATTCGATTCCGCCTTTATATTCATCAAGCGTAAAGTTATTGTTTTGGAAGCTCCCGGCGAATGTAAAGGAGTTTGCTTCCCCAATTTTAAAGTTGTATGCAAATCCGAGTTCAAACGCAGCCGGAAGTTCAAAGCTCTGAAGCGGGACGCGCAAAGACCTAACAGGTGCCCCGGGCTCTGACCCTGGGATGACAACTCCCCATTCAAGATCTGGTCCATCGAATTTCATATTTCCACCAACATTTTTCATCACCGCACCAAATCTCAATCCACTTTCAAGACGATATTGCAAACCTATATCGACAGCAAAACCTGTTGCGGACTCCCTCAAAATTCTCTCGGTTATCAACTTCAAATTCGCTCCAACATAAATTCTATCGGTCATTCTTCTGCTATAAGAAACCGCAGCTGTCAAATATGTCGGGCTAAACTTTTCACCCGTCCCCTCAGGTTCATCAACGGTTGTGATCGGAATCTCCCCGAAGTCGAGAGACTTCAAACTAAAACCAAATACACCAACGCTTCCAAAGTTAGCTATTGCTGCGAGATAATTAACCTTCAAATCCGCTATCCAAGAGACATATGAAAAAATCGCCTCTGCTGATTTATTCACGAAACTTGCTCCAGCGGGATTCCAATATAATGCGTCAACTCCATTAACTTCTGCAACTACTCCTCCACCAAGCGCAACCCCTCTTGAGCCAACCGGAATTCTCAGTTCCTCAGCCCCTGCTGTTCCTTTTCTTTTGCTTGTTCCAGCTTCAAGTGAACTTAAAAGGATCGCTAAACCTACCAATATTAGTATTATTTTTTTCAACATTTTCTTCACTCCATTTGTTTATTTTTTAATTTTAAAACTCTAAACAAAACCCGACACCCCAGCGGACTGGGGCATCGGGAATACATCATCCTTAGAAGTATCTCAATCTTTCCTCTCTCTGGAACACAACGACCTTCAAAACCTTGCTCCCAATTCCGGGCGCATCAATATGAACGATGTAAATTCCACTCGCAACAGGTACACCGGCATCATTCCTTAGATCCCATCTTGCAAATTGACTATCGTCATCTTTATGTATCGTTCTTATCAAATCACCGGCAACTGTAAATATCCTTATCGTTGCTTTCTTCGGTAACGATGTAAATGTGATAAATGCCTCAGTTATCTCCTTCTCAAGCGGAGAGGCACCAAAATATGGATTTGGAACCGCCAATGCTCTCTGGAGAAGATCAGATTTAGCTAATTCAGGTGATTCAGAAGGCTTAAACTTTTCTGTTGAAAATATCCATTTATCATTCACAGTAATAATGTTCGTCGCCTTAATCCTCCATATATCTCCATCCTCATAAGGCGGTTTTGTAGGATCCTTAAGAACAAACCAACCACCATAAAGTATAGGCTTAGGATTATCAAGGGTAATAGTCCCAATCGTGCTCCCAGTATATTCAGACTTCTCAGTTTCAGTGTAATCTTCATCAACAATCATAAAGTATTCCCTATCACCAGGAGCAGCCCCTGGAGCCCAAACACCGTCATTATATGCACTACCACTCTGCTCCACAAACACAAAATCAATCTGACGTGGATTATTAGGATCAGTTATATCCCAAACAGTAAATGGCTGAGGTACAAATCCTTGATATGGAGCTAGATAAGTATTATTAGATCTAACATACCTATATGCCTTTTGTCCACGCTGCGAATCAAAACGAATTTCTACCGTTTTCGTAACTTGATATGGCAACAAACTGCTACCCAAAAATTCGTACCCAACATCTAAACCGCCACCAAAGAAACTCCCACCCCAGTTGACACCTTGCCAATTTGAAGCTCCCATATCCCTAATTTTATTTATATCCTGCCCTCTCTTCGCATAAGCTAAATAGGCTATCTCCTTACCACTAACCCAGTATGGAGCACCCTCAATACCAACTTGAAATCCATCAACTATCGGATTTGCTGGGTGAATATTAAAATCAGTCGAAGGAGGAAGAACTATAGCACCAGTCTTCCTATTCACAAGTTGCCACTTCGGATTTGGAACAGGAGTCTCAGGTGTATCGTCAAGATCTGTATCAATCAAAATAGAATCCGTTACAACAATTTGTACTTCATATTCGTCCCCTGTTATCCGAGTTGGATCAACAACAGTTACAGAAACTTCCGCATCAGCAATACCAGACACATGTTGAACCGAAATCGTATCACCTACTCTACTGTTATACCTCACACCGATAGGAGTTGCTTGAGGAGTCGCTGTTAAAATTCTACGAGCACTTTCATAAAATCTTGGGAATCCAGCTCTGTTATCA
>FWWL01002634.1_pt1 | contig 35970 bp, 26 predicted proteins | sample 2228331 | NCBI WGS metagenome assembly FWWL01 (sample SAMEA103939775, study PRJEB20133) | metagenome
TGTGCTCCAGTTGTACGAAGTACCGCCGCTGGCAGTTAAGGTAGTACTTTGTCCCTGACAGATGGTAGCACTGGCAGGTGTGATGCTGGCTGTAGGCAGTGCGTTAACTGTAACTGTAGCATTGGCCGTACTGGTACATCCGGCAGCATTGGTAACGGTAACGGTATAGGTAGTAGTCGTGGCCGGGTTAACATTGATAGAAGCCGAAGTAGCTCCTGTGCTCCAGTTGTATGAAGTGCCGCCACTGGCAGTTAAGGTAACACTTTGCCCAACACAGATGCCGGGATTAGCAGGTGTTATTGATGCAGTTGGCAAGGCATTTACAGTAATGGTAAAATTATTGGAATAAGCTACAGCACAGCTTCCACTCTTTACTTCTACTCTATAATCCCACGTGCCAGCTGTGCCTGGTGTTTCAGAATAGGTGTTAGAAACATTGGCAATATCTGTCCATGCTCCACCATTCAAACGTTTTTGCCATTTTTGGATAGTTCCTGTATAACCACTAACAGTCATTGTTCCTGTGGAAGCTCCAATACAAATACTATTATTTGGTCCGCTTAAAGTTCCTCCAATTGAAGTAGGATCAACCGTTATCGTCCATGTTGAAGAAAATGCAGAGGTACAGGTTCCGCTTTGAACTTCAGCACGAAAATCCCATGTTCCAGCTGAAGAAGGTACTTCAGAATATGTTGTGTTGGTATTAGCGATATCTGTCCAGGCACCCCCATTCAAACGTTTTTGCCATTTAATAACAGAACCGGTATGACCCGATAAAGTCATAATACCCGTATTTGAACCCTGACAGATCTGGGTATTAGTGCCGTTAATGGTTCCTCCAACAGAAGCAGGATAATTAGTCAGAGTAACAGCATTGGATAATCCTGATTCAACTCCACCATTGATGGTTTTACCTCGATAGGTTCCGTCTGACAATCCGGTAAAAGTGTGTGAATTTGCAGTTCCTGTCCACGTCTGCAAAGTATTTCCTGCATTATCAGTTAATACAAAGGTTTGATTGGCAGTTTCGGAAGAAGTAATTGTTACTGAACCGGTTAAACAACCAGGTGTTGCTGTGGCAGTAATGGTAGGTCCTAAATCATCGTATTCAAAAATTGCATCTATCCATAATGAAGCAGCCTCTCCAAACCCGTTCTTGAAAGAATACCATGTGCCGGGAGTTGTGCTTCCATAACTAAAGAATCCCGTAGAAGCAGTATCTTGTGTTCTGAATGCAGACATAACACCACAAAATTGGTGGGTTGTATAATTGTGAGTTGCATCATAATTTAATAACCAACCTATATAGAACTTACCCGTTATATTAACAGGACTAGTAAAGGTTACAACATTATACTGTCCTTCGGTAAATGAAGTAATATTTCTGGTTTCGCTGTATAACTCAGTGCCAGGAACACCGCCATTATCATTCCATACTTTAATCGTAATTGTTTTACCTGTACCTTGTGCACTATATACATACATACCAAATCCATATAGTTTGCCGGGATAATTGTTGTTGAAGAATTCTGCATACCTGAATATTTTTCCGCTTGCATCGGCAGCATGACCAGGAATTAAGCCGTTTGTATAAGTATATACAGTAAGATTGTCTGTTTCAATGAAATTAGTACAGGTGTCTAATCCGCCAACAACAACATAATCGTCGGCAACTCCTGAGTTGTTTCCGTGGTTATTGGCAACATATAGAGACACATCCCATTTTCCGGTACTGTTGTACACAATGTTCGATGGATGCTGCTGAGTAGAAGTTCCTGGTGTACCATTTTCAAAGGTCCATTGCCAGCTTGTTGGAACACGTTTTGAACGATCAATGAAATTAACAAACCCTGTGCGTGGGATAAAGGGTTGTCCGTAGATGTTTTTAAGATTTCCAACGCCAACCATATCTGGAATTGGTGCTCTTCCGATAACATTAACAAAGTTGTTTACGGTCTTGGTGTTTTGTCCAGCAGGATTACCCACTCTTAAAGTAACGTCGTATTGCCCAGCAACATAATATGTTAAATTAGCATTTTGAGTTGTTAATGAAGAAGGTGTGCCTCCAGGACATGTCCATTCCCACAAGGTAGGATTATTGGTAGATTTGTCATAGATAGTTACTGGATCTCCTTCGTAGGTGTTGATCTGGGTATAAACTTCATTTCCAACGGTAATGTCATCCAGGAACCAGCTGTGTGCGTCGTTTCCTTGATAACGGAAAGCAATATAAATGTTCTGGCCGGCATAAGCAGATAAGCTTAATACGGTTTGTTCCCATGATGCAGTAACGGAAGATGGTGACCATATTTCTGTAAAACTGGATGGATTAGTGTTCGTTGTTGAAATTAAAACAGAGTTTTTGCCCTGATATGTTCCGCCATAGTATGTTGGGTATTGGTTATATGACCAGAAAGATAAGGTGGAATTAGCAGGGAGGTTGGTAATTTGTGGAGTAATTAACCATCCATCTTGCAAGCCTGCTGCTGAGTATTCATGAGCAGCAGATTTGCTTCCGCCTGCTGTATGGTTAAATGAAGTAGAACTTGCCCATGTAGTGCCGCCACCATCAACATTGTTTACGGTCCATCCAGTTGGTGGGAAGGTTGTGCCTTCAAAGTCTTCATTGAGTACCGGGTTAACACCTGCAAAATTAGCTACAGGTGCAGAATAACCTGAAACATATAACTGAACATTCGGACGATTTGAATTAATAGTACCATTGGTAGTTAAAATAGCATTGGATGTACCTGTCCATTGTTGATGTCTATTAGTTGATGAAGTGTAATAACAGTTAGATTGAGAATTACCAGCTGCAGCATTAACAACTGTTATAATCATTAAATTATTTCCGGCACTATAATGAAATGGTGTCTGTAAAGTAAAAGGTAGCCATGTAGTAGTGTTTGGAATAAAGGTTCCTGAATAAACCAGGGTAGCATCGGCTATTAAATCATTAACGGTACTTGCTGAAGAAAATGAAGACAGGGAAGTATGTTTCATATAAATACTTATATTTCGTGTATCTGTTCTGGATGTAGAAGGATTCCATGCAACTTGATTTATCATGCAGGTTCCGCCAATTTCACTGCTTAAAATAATTGATGCACTTGCAATCCAATATTGAGTATTGCTTTTACCCAAAGGAATTACTCCTCCACTGGTAGTTCCAGTTCCTATGGTAATAGGGCTTGATGGAGGAGAATATGAAGTTACAGTGATGTAATTAGTTTTAGTTTCAGTATCTTGTCCGTAAGCATTTTTAGCAGTTAAGGTTACAGAATAAGTACCTGGTGTTGTATAGGTAACAGATGGATTTCGAATAGTTGAGCTTGATGGAAAACCACCAGGAAATGACCATGTCCATTCGGTCGGGAAATTAGAAGATAGATCGGTAAATTGAACTGGGGTGCCTGCTGTAACAGTAGTTGGTGTAGCAGAGAAATCTGCAACTGGTGGAGCAGGGCTAGCATTGGGGTCGTATCCGTTGAGAGTAGTAGGATTAGTTCCTGCCGGGTCAAGCCAAGGTCTGAGCTTTTTATCATCAGTAGTTCCGTTTGATTCCCAATGATATGAGAATTTGCCATAATAATCAGTACCATAAGGACCTCCACATTGTGAAGCTCCTCCTGTAAGAGTTCCGATAACCAGTTTATTGCTTCCTCTAAATAAAGGTGATCCAGATGAACCTCCTTCGGTAACACCATAGCCATTAGTTGTAGAAGCCCAGCTTAATGTCCAGTGGGCATTGGTGGCTCCACCTGACCATGTTCCTGTGCCGGGAGTAACTGTATAGGTAGAAATTTTCTTAGCATCGCCTGATGGGTGGTGAATGCCAACTCCACCAGCAGTACCTGTAGCATTTCTATCCCAACCATTATAATATGGATTCCAGTTTAGAGGTGGAGTAGAATTGAGTAAAACTAAAAGCATGTCGCTGCCACCACTAATATCTCCTCCTGCTTTCATCACACAGCCTGTAATCATGTTATTTGGTGGTGTTCCAGTATTCGGACATCCCGGACGCTCATAATTAAAATAAAATTGCCATAGATTTTTATCGGCTGCTGATGCTGAGCCACCGCAGTGATAAGCAGTAAGAAAATACGGTTGTCCATTTTGTAGGGTGTTGTTAACAAGTGTACCAGAACAATAATACCAGCTAGCTCCTTCTTTAAATAGTATTCTGGCTACTCCACGCTTTTGCTGTTGATATAGGTCACCTTCGGGTGAGCAGTTAACGTTTACTTGACAACTTCCTGCATCTCCAAGATCTTTAGTATCAGAGAATATTTGGTCACGATAAATAAACATAAGCTCAGAAATAGTGAAAGAGCCTTTGGGTTTATAGTTTTCTGTTGAGGCTGCAATAGAAAATACATTAATGCCATTTTGATTGGATTGTTGTGGTTTAGTTTGCTGAATGGTCAGGTTAAAGGGTTCAACGTATTCAACGATAATGGTAGTGCCCGGTAAAATATGAGTTGAGAATTGCATGCTTGGATGATTGTTTTTGTGGGTAAAAGCTCCAATAATCATTTTTTTGTTGATGTCGTATAAGTAAAGTTCTGCCTGTTCGGGCAGGTAAAAATTATCGAAAACAACACCAATGGCACTGGCATTGTTGCAATGAAACATTGCTTGCCACATCATTCTTCCGTCTGGAAGTTTTGTCCATATTCCGCCTTGTTCAAGTCCAATATCACCAACAGGGATGGAAATGCCTGCACGTAGGGGAAGGCCTTGCTTTAAATCAGCAGAATCTTGCGAAATCATTGATTTTAAGCTTATCTGTGGGGAATAGTCCAGCACGGGTAAGCTTTGATTAATTTGAAACACCATGCTAGGCGGTGTTCCTGGTTCACTTGGTTGAGCAGATAGCTGTGTAAAGGCTAACACAAGCACAACCAACAGGCTTGTTAAAAGGTAAAACTTTCTCATAAACAATTATTTAATGGTTAATAATTCATTTATAACACGTATTTATACGATGTCGTAATGTATTTATGTTTCAAAATTCTTAAAAAAATTAAATGCTTATATGAAATTTTATAAGCAGTAATGCTATAAAAATCAGTATAACAGAATGATAGCTGTTTATTTGTAAAAATAAAAATTTGACGAATGGCGTTTTTTTGATGATGAAATTATCTGTAAATAAGTATTTTTTGTGTGTAATACTCGCCACTTAATTTGATATATATAAAATACAGTCCATTAGCGAAATCAGAAGTGTTAACTGATAGAGTATTAGCAGAGGATAGTTGGATTAAAACAGGGTATCTTTTTCCATATACATCGGTTATTGCTATAGTTTCAACAGGCGAATTAGCTTTGATGTAAATAAGATCCTGAGCAGGATTGGGGAATACCTGTAGATTTATTGTTTGTTCTTTATGATGAAGATTATTACAGTTATCAACAAAAGCGATTACGGGTATTTTTGTGCTATAACAATCGGGTAATTTTATTTCCCAGTTATAAAAATAGTAATAATAGCCTGTTGGGTTAGAAGATGCACTGCTTGATTTAATGCTTAAAACGCCTGGAATAGTGTATGGATAAAAAGCCACCAGATTGTTGTTTCTCCATAAGTTGGGATATGCTGGCCCGGCAAGTTTTAGATTAGATTGAACAGGAAGTAGAATGTTTAAAGGAATTCTGGAAATACCTTGTGGTATATTAACAGTGCGGCTGGTTATCAGGTTATTAGATGCATTCAGTAACGAGATAGTTCTATTGCCTGCTGAAGCAGCATTAACTTCAACAGAAACGAGTTCACATTCTGTAAAACAATCAAATACCAGATAGTGAATACTGGAATTATTGAAGAAACTGCCATCAGATGAAGATCTTGTATCGCCAACGTAAGCAGGTGGATTTAATATAGCATTTTGTGCATAATAGGTAGTAGTCTGGTTTAGGATGGGTGTAAAAAGGGTATCGCCGGTATAAAAAGGAATGGTATCGGTAAATGAATGATACCAGAGTATAGTTCCAGTTCCGCTTGCAGTAAGCATTGCTTGTTCATTTTCACAAATAGTGTCGTTAAAAATTACAGGCAAATCGGGACGATTTATGGAAACGGCATTTTCGTAGGTTATCGTATCAGAGCCAAAGCTGTTTGAAACAACCAACGTAACGGTATAGGATCCGCTCCATTCGTATTCGTGTGTAGGATTCTGTAAAGTTGAAAATGTTCCATCGCCAAAATCCCAGAGCCAGGAAGTAGGGTTGTGTGATGATTGGTCAATAAAAGAGATTAAGCCAGAGCATGTGTTTACAGGTTGAATGTTGAAATTAGCTAATGGTGGCACGTTTAAAATTTCGCATGTCCATGTAGCTGAAAAACCTGCTTTTGTAACAGCCTGGTCGGAATGTAATAGAATGGTTAGTGAATTTCCTGTTGATTGAATAGTACCTGGCGAACCGGTTGTATTGCAGTATTTTCCGAATGAAGGACTATTGATAGAAGGGCCATCAAAAATTTCTACATAATCGTAGTCGCAAAAGGTGCCACTTCCTGGTTCAATATCAAAGGTTAAAAAAGTAAGTGTAACGGTATTGGCACCTGTTGGGCTAATGGTGATAATAGCGTCTGACATGTCTGCATAATTACCATCTGGACCACCACCATCGTACAACGTGCCCTGACAAGATGTGATAGTATTGCCAGTTCCATTTAAAGGCATAATAACAACACAAGGATTTTGCGGTACAATAGAAATGTAGTCTGTTATGGTTAAGGTATCTGAACCACAAGTTCCTCCATTGACAATTAGTGTTACTGTGTAAATTCCCGTATCGGTATAGGTATGTACAGGGTTTAAGTCGGTGCTGGTAGTTCCATCTCCAAAGTACCAGGTGAAAGATTGTCCGTTTGATGAAGTATTAGTGAAGCTAACGGTAAATGGAGCCTGGCATGATTGGGTAATGTTAGCAGAGAAATTTGCAATGACGCTATTTTGATATTGACTGCCAACACCAACAGCATACATGGCATTAGTGGCAGCTTCAACCTCGGGCGAACAAGCACCATATAGGTCAATAGCAGAAAGAATAGAAAAGAAACGAGCATCGTAATAAGTTGAATTTGGGGGTAAATAATAAACCAATGTGCGATATGCAATGTTGGCTGCTTTTTGCATACCTATGCCATTTACCTGAAAGTTATTTCCTAAATCATTAGTTCCGCTTCCACCCTGGGATAGCAGGTAAAACCAATGACTAAAAACAGTGCTGTTTTGATGTACTTCTCCGTTCATATCCCAGAAAGAGCCCAGATAAGTATCGGGGTCGTTGAATTGTTTTGGATTTGCCAGTGATCGAAAAGCGGCTCCAATATCTTCTCCAATTGTCCAGTTTGCCATGGAAGGCTTGGCGTAAAATTCAACAACGGTACCAAATATATCGCTGAATCCTTCGTTCAGAGCACCCGATTCGTCCTGATAAACAAGATTAGCAGTAAACTCAGTTAGTCCGTGAGTAATTTCATGTGCAACAATATCTACTGTGGTTAAAGGTGAATAAGTAGAATTACCATCTCCATAAGTCATACGAGTTCCATCCCAAAAAGCATTAACATTGTTTGAGAATCCCATACCAACCAAACTTGCATGAACATAATTATACAATGCAAAACCATTGTTGTCAATACTGTTTCTGTTGAATGTGCTGTAAAAATAATCGTAATATTTTTCAGTTGCCCAATGAGCATCGGTGGCAACTTCATCAAGATTTGCATTGAAATTGTTCCAGAAGTTGTCATCATCTGTAAAATCAACAGCAGCGTTGTAATCAGTTCCATTTTGCATGTTGAATGTAAAAATTCCATTTCCACGGCCGCTTTCTCTTAGGCGATAGTTTCCATTGTAGCTGTCGGTGGTAATGGTTTGTTGTCCGCTGTATTTGGTAATGGCTGTCCCCTGAACATCTGCTGTTTGAATTTTTTCTATAACATTCAGTATACTTCCGTCTTCGGCTGAGATGTAGTAACCTTTTTTTGAGAGAGGATATTTGGAATAAATAGTTAGTTTGTAAGAAAGAATGATATTTTCTTTGTCTTTATAATAAACTAATGTGGGTTTTGGTTTGTAGGTAGAATGTTCTTTTCGTGTGATTGTTTGTAAAAGCTTTTCTTCATACTCGTCTTCCCACATGTATTGTTGGGCATTGTGTTTGCGTAGTGCAATGTCTATAGCTTTATTTGGTGTAATTTGAAGAGATTTTCTTATGTTTACATCTTTCCATACATTGCCACTAACTGATAGCACTTTGTTGTTTTTTACATGAAGCTTTACTATTGCCCATTCTATTGGAATGGTATCAATGTATTGTTGATAAGTTAAGTGTTCATAGCCTGTTGGATCTTTTTCTGATGAAATAAAATTTATGTTTGATTTCAGTTCAGTACGTAGTTTATTTATAAAGACATCTTTTGAGATTGGAGTGTAAAATTTTACAAAGGTTGGGTAAGTTTGGTTGTATGGACTAAAATAAACGATTTCAGCACCCTGGATAATTTTATTTGCTTCAGCTCCGTGATATTCTCTTTGTGCATAAAGAAAAATAAAATAAAAGCTCAATAAAATAGTAAATACAGTTTTTTTCATAAAATATATTTAAATGAAGACGTGGAAGAAAGAATAAAAGTTGCTTAATGAGAATTATTCTTTAAAGCCGACGAGTATAGAAACACATCCGCTGGGTGCGACAGGAACTTCTTCTTCAAGTGCAGGAACTCTGACTTGTACAATTAGTTGCTGTGTTGCGTTTGAGTGGAAATCCCAATAATTTACCATGTCGTGGTCTTTATTGTAGAATAAAGTATTTCGTTCGGAGTCTAATAGTTTAAATTCAATTTTACCTAAATTATCCTGAGCACAAACAAAAAGACGATAATCCTGTCCTTTATAAAAGGTAACGACCAATTCTGCTACGTCGCCAGGATTAAGAACTGCCATGTTTAACTGACCATTATAAGTAAATGGCTTCATATTTGGTACGCACTCTTTCTTTGTAAAGCCTTTACATTGAGAAAAAGAATGTGCCGAAAATAAAGTTGCAATGATTATTATGGCTATTGCTTTCATACTTTGATACTATTAATATTTTATTAAGTTTGTACGTATTTGTTTAGCTAAGGTTTTAATTTTTTCAAAGGTTTCTTTCTTGATACTAACATTAGCGACACTGTAGATGGTAGTGAGCTTTTTATTTTGGTCGGTTTTAACTTCACCTTTGGTATATTCAATGTTTACTTCATCGTAAACAGTTTTGAGTTCTTCAAGTTGAGGCAGATACGATTGAAGTTCTTTGTCTTCGGGATAAGCTTTAATAAGTTCAATCATGTTGTTGAGTGAAAATTTCTGTTCGCCAATTCTGTCAATAATTTCCTTGTTGGAAGGATTGGCAAAATCGGCAATGTGGGTAGCAATATAAAGTGATTCAATCCAGCCTCCTAAAATGACAAATGTTGCAGTATTGCCTCTGCCGTTGTCTTTTAAATAACTATCAGTTGAGGCATAGGTTTCGGCTATAATTTGTAGCAGAGAATCTTTATTATCAATGTTTTTTTCCATTCGTTGAATAGCTAATGAGCCTTGCTCTTGAGGTATATCAATAGCGTCGCATAGCTTTTTGATGGAGGTTAAATAATTGATGGCAAGTTGAATTTGTTCAAAGAGACGAACATAAGATAAATCTGCACCATATACTCCAAGCATAATAGCTTGTTTGGAAAGTGAAGTGTATTTTTCAACGGTTTTATAGGAGCAAAGAACATCGCTACGAAATATTGCACCGCTTCGTTGAATTACGGTAGTCATTTCAATTGGCGATGGGACATTATAGAAAATTTTTCTAACCCGATTGGTATGCACGGTATCATTTAAAAAACCAGTTGTGCCATTGTCTGATGATTGGTTGTTTTGTTTTGTATTGCAACTACCCAGGATTAGCAACAATACTATAAGTATTGAAAAAGTTCTCATAGCAATAAATATTTTTCGATACAATAATACAAATTATTTTAATATAAAACTATTTTGGAAAGATTTTTTTATAAAAAATAAGGAGAATTAGTACTCCAATAGTAATAGAAGAGTCTGCAATATTAAATACAGGTTGAAAAAAAACAAAAGGTTCACCTCCCCAGATGGGAAACCATGTGGGAAAGTGTCCTTCAATAATGGGGAAATAGAGCATGTCAACGACTTTACCATGCAAAAAGGAGCTATATCCTCCTTCAGGAGGAAATAATTGAGCAATTTGGCCTTCGCTGCTATTATAAATTATACCATAAAAAAGACTGTCAATAATATTACCCATAGCTCCTGCCCAAATAAGTGAAATAGAGGATATTAACAGAAGTTTTTCTTTTTTGACAATGAGTTTGTACAAATACCATCCTATTGCAAAAGCAGCGATTAATCTGAGCAAAGAGAGAATTAATTTTCCAATGTTGCCATCTGACAAGGTTAATCCAAATGCCATACCGGGATTTTCGGTAAAGTGCAAATAAAACCAATCGAAAATTTTATAGCTTTCGCCAAGCATGAAGTGTGTTTTGATATACCATTTTAATAACTGGTCAAAGAATAAGACAAAAGCAATAATTGATACTGATATAATCCATCGTTTTCGCATAGCTATGAAATTAATTTGTCAAGCTCTTCTAACTGATTGGTTTTATTTATACTGCGCATTTTTTTTGCTGTTTCTGTAAAATATTGATGTTTTCGAATAAATTCGTATTGTAGTTTATTCCATTCATCAACAGAACGGATTTTACCTCTTTCAAATAATTCTCTGAACAAGTTTTGTGAAACAGGAATAAAATCGCTTCTGCCAAGATAATCTAAGTCTGCATCGCACATAATCATTTCTAACTTGTCTTTGGGTTCGGGAGGAAATTTTGTTGCTAAAATAAGTCGGCAGATGGTATCTATTTGTTGCTGATTGTATTTGTATTTTGGTAAAATTTCGCGGGCATGCTTAACACTTACTTCTTCGTGGTTGTCGTAATCGTAAATAAAACCGTAATCGTGAAGCAAGGCAGCTGTTTTTAACAATAACATTTCTTCGCGGCTTACTTTTTCGCCCAATCCTATCATTTCAACTTGTACTATAACGTCAATGGTATGTTTGGTGTTGTGGTAGTATAATTTTTTATCTAATTTATTTTCCAATTCACCAAGTATAAATTCCTCTAAGTCTTCATAGATAAGAAACTGTAATTTTAATTTGAACTGTTCGTTAGGTTCGTTGGGTTGGTTGGGTTGTTGTAATTCTTTTTTGATAGATTTAACGAAATACATATCAATTTCTCCTTTGTGCTTTACAGGTAGTTTGCCTCTGTACTCACAATCGAAGTAGTCTTTTATTTTATTGTATGTGTCGCCTGAAATATTGATTTCGTTTGGCAATCCGGATGATTCCATTCGAGAGGCAATGTTAACGGTGTCGCCCCAAATGTCGTAAGTAAATTTTTTGCTACCTACAATACCAGCAACAACAGGTCCGCTGTGAATTCCAATTCGTATTGCCCATTGATATTTGAAATGTTCTTTGTGCGACTTCATAAACTCCTGCATTTTGATAGCTGCTAATGTAACATCAATGGGATTGGTACGATTGGGTTTGGGAAGTCCACCCGCACACATGTATGCATCGCCAATGGTTTTAATTTTTTCAATGCCGTATAAGTCGCAGATTTCATCAAATTTTTTAAAAACAACATTCAGTTCGTCAATGAGCATATCGGGTGACATGTGTTCGGCAATGTGTGTAAATCCCTGAACATCGGAAAACAATACGGTAACTAAATTGTACTTCTTTTTACTTGATGTTCCTCTGGTTCTTAGCTCTTCAACCGTTTCAGCAGGTAATATGTTTTTAATAATTTCTTCGGCACGTTCTTTTTGTTCGGCTAATTCCTGAGTTCTAGCATTTAATTCTACTTCAAGTGCATGACGCTCTTTTGAAAAAGCTTCTACACGCCAATAGTAAATGCTTATAATTAAGCTGATTAGTAATATTACGTAAAAAAGATATGCATAAATAGTCCGATAAATAGGAGGAGAAATTTTAAAAGTAAAAGTTATTTCGTTGGAGATGGTTCCGTATAAATTTTTAGCTCTAACATGAAAAGTGTAACTGCCTTCGAACAAGTTAGTATATTCTTTGGATGTTGCCGTTGTCCAGTCGGACCATGTCTTGTCAAAGCCTTCCAAAAAATATTGATATTTAATATTATTGGTAGCATCGTAGTAGGGGGCAACAAATTCAAAGGTTAGGTTGTGATTTTTGTATTCAATAGTAGAAATTTTATCAGAAGAAATAGCGAGTGTGTCTTTTCCTGCAATAATGTGAGTAAAGAATAATAAGAGTTTAGTTGTGTCTTGAGTTTGTTTTTTGGCATCAAAACGAATTAATCCGTCAAATAAACCAAACCATGTAACTGCATTGTCATCTGGGTAAATAGATTCAACTGTAAAGTCTTTGATAATTTTAAAAGGATTGGTTATGATTTTATAAGAGTTATTAGGCTGGTGAAAGGCAGCTCCTGTCTCTTTTTCGTAAACACCTTCTTTGCCACTGCTAAACCAAATGTTTTTAAAGCGGTCTTCTTTTAAAGGGTATATCCAATTTTTATTAAAATAAAGTAATGTGTCGGAGTAAAAGAAGTCTTTTCTTTTGTCGAAAAGATAAGGTCCTTTTTGTGTGCTAATAATGGTTCCTCTTGAAGTATAATAAACATCAATCCATCCATGATTTTGCGGTAGTCCGTGTGAAGATTTGTAATGCCCTAACAAATAAATGCTATCGTTTGAATAGTTGATATGATATGTTCCCTGATAGTCTGTTCCGAGCCAGATGGTTGAATCTAAATCGTAAGCTATGGTTCGGATATGTTCATTGATAGGTTTTGAGTAAAATTTAATAGTTGGTTTAGGGTTGGAAAAATTTAATAAAGCCAATCCTTTTGAGTGAGTAACTAATATTTTTTTATAGGAAGAATCAAGTACCAAAAAGTCCTCAAAAGTATGATTTTCGAAAAGTTTAATGGTTTTATTTTCATTATTAATCAAATAAAGGTTATTGTCTGAACTTATGAGCAATCCATAAGGAGTTGATAATAGTTTATTGCAGTCGTCTTTTATGTCGCGCACAGACTTAAACATGTTGCCATGAATGGTTTGTTGCAAAAAGTATGTATTGTCGAGATAAAACAATCCCTGTGTAGTTGCAATGTAAAACTTTCCTTTGTGTCGAACGATAGAAGAAACTCCACCTTTAACATTGTTTACAGGAGAGAAATAAGAAAAAGCAGAAGAAATTTCTACTCTTGACAGTCCATTATTTGTTGCTATCCACAAATTATTCCATTTATCAATAAAAAGATGATTGACATTGTCGTTCAGCAAAAGATTGTCGGTAGAAAGTTCAAACAAAGCTTTGCCTTCCTGGTTCATTCCAATAATTCCTCCTCTGTATGTTCCAAAAATGTATATCGAATCTTTGGTTAAAACACTGCATGAAAATTGATGCTCGTAAAGGTAATCTTCAATTTCGTTGGGAAAATAGGTGATTTCGCCAGAACTATTTAATGTGTATAGTTTTTTATCGTTCTTAAATTTTAGTAGAAAAAGGTTTTTGTGAGGTAAAATAAATTCAATGAGGTTGTTATTTAGTGAATTTGAACTTAACCACAGAATCATGTTTCCATTAGCATACTGATAAAGTCCTCCAGGTTCTTTAAATACAAAAAGCTTATTGCCAACTTTAAACAAATCAATTAAATTGGAAGTACTATCAATTATTTTGATGTTTCTTCCATTATACACATATAAATTAGCATAATTGCCCACAAATAAAACTTCATTTTTGTAACCAACTAAGGAATAGATGTCGCCAATTTTTTCTCTAAGTTTAGCAGAAGGGATTAATGAACGAAAAGTAAAAGCTGCATAATTTTTCTTTTCTAAAATGCCAAAATCTCCTTTGTAGCCGGAGGCATAAACTGTTCCATGATCATCAATGGCAAATCGTGGTAAGCCGTTAGCCGGAATTAGCCGCCAGTGTTTTCCGTCGTATTGCAATATGCCGCTGACATTACTGAAAAACAGAAATCCATCTTTGTTTTGTGCAATAGAGAAATTTTGACTTTCGTAACCATAAACTTTGGGTGGAATATTTTGTACAAATGGGAAACCCCATTCCTGATATTGGGCATGTAGAACGAAAGGAAATAGAAAAAATATTATGTATAGACGTAGTATCTTCACTATAATTTTATTAGCTTTGCAAAATTATGACAAAGTTAGTGCTTATTTATAAATTAATTGATGAGATATGGAAAAAAATAAAAAAACCTTATTAGTTCCTTGTGACTTTACAGAAGTTGCGATAAATGCAATAGAACATGCTACTATTTTTGCTAAAAAAATAAATGCCAAAATAGTACTTTTCAATGTAGTGAAAAAGGAAAAAGAAGTTGTTGAATCAATAGAGAAATTAAAGAATTTTGCTTCAAGTATTTCAATAGAAAAAGAAATTGAGTTAGAATATCTTGCAAAAGAAGGAAATATATACGATACCATTAAGGAAGTGGCCGAAGAAATGTCTGCTACGTTTGTTATTATGGGAACACATGGAATTACTGGTATGCAAAAGCTTATTGGAAGTAAAGCTTTGAAAGTAATTGCCAATTCAAAAGTTCCCTTTATTGTGGTACAGGAAAAGCCTATAAAGAAAAACTATTTTTCTAAAATCGTCGTTCCTATTGATTTTACTGAAGAAAACAAAGAAAAATTGCGTTGGGCACATTACATTTCTGTATATTTTAAATCGACCATGGTATTATACGTGAACAACATTACAGACAATGAGCTATTAAAGAAAGTTAAGGCTAACCTAATCTTTGCTAAAAAATATTTTGATGAACGTGAAATAAGTTATGAAATACACATAGCTCCTTCGAAACAAGATTTTATCGAAGCCATTATAGAGTTTTCGCATGCTATAAATGCTGGTGGTTTATTAATAATGACTACAAAAGACCCGCAAATTACTGACTACATTTTTGCTGCCGACGAACAAAAAATTATTGCGAACGCAAAGATTCCTGTTATATGTGTTAATCCTCGTATTGATACAAAGAGATTTCAGGGGTTTCACGGTTAATCAGACAGATTGCTATTTAGCAAGTATTCTGCTTGTTCTAATGCAGATTTAGTAATTTCATCTGTGCTTAAAAGCTTTGCAATTTCAGCAATGCGTTCTTCTTTGTTCAATTTGTTAATAATAACTTTTACTTCATTAGCAATAGTTTGTTTTTGCACACATAAATGATGTTTTGCACAAGCTGCAACTTGAGGTAAATGTGTAATGGCAATTACTTGTTTGTTGGCAGCCATTTCTTTCATTATGATACCTGCTTTGTAGGCAATTTCTCCGCTAATTCCTGTATCAGCTTCGTCTAATAAGATTGTTTCAGGCGAATGTTTAGCTGTATTCAGGCATTTAAGTGTTAGTAAAAGCCTAGATAATTCTCCACCTGAAGCTATTTTATCCATTGGCTGAACAGAAATTTTAGGATTTGCTGAAAAGAAAAATTGTATGCCAGTACAACCATTGTCGTTTAATTCATCAGTTTTAAAAATGTTGATTTTGAACGTTGCATGAGGCATACCTAATGATTGAAGTTTTTCAGTAATAGGTTTTTCAATTTCCTTGGCAGCTTGACAACGCTTTTGGTGTAATTCTTCTGCTAAGTTGAGTACTTCTTTTTCCAGTAAACTTATTTTGCTTTGCAGTTCTATAACTTGTTCATCGTAGTATGTTAGATTTTCAATATTTTTGCGAACCTCTTGTTTTAGATGCAGAAGTTCATCATACGAAGTCAAACGGTATTTTTGGAGAAGTTTATAAACGTAGTCGGTTTGGGATTGTAGTTGTTGAAGTTGTTCTGTATTTATCTGAATAGCTTCTTTGGTATTGATGATTTCTTTTGATATTTCTTTGATTTCTTCTATGCAGCTACGAATTGAGTTATTCCATTGGCCTGCTTTGGGCAATTTATCTGAAATAGAGACCAAGGTCTTTTCGGAAGATTTCAATTGCTGTAAAACAGACAAATCATCTTGGTAAAGTAGTGTATAGAGTTCTGCTAATTTTTCCAGTATTTCTTCGGCATGTTCCAGAGTAAGATAGTTCGACTCAAGTTCTTGGAATTCTTCGGTAGTCCAGATAAGGGGTTCAAATTCTTTCTGTTGAAAGAACCAGAAATCGGCTTTCTTTTTTTGCTCTTCTTGTTGTTCTAAAAGAGTTTTAAGTTGTCGTTGAAAATCTTTTAATTCGTTGTAAAGCTTTTTGTATTGGGCTAATTCTTTGTTAAGATTTGCCTTGCTATCAATAAGTTGTAATTGAAAAGTTTGTTGTTTTAGAAGAATATTATGATGCTGACTATGAACATCTATTAATTGTATGGTTATTTCTTTTAATGTGTTGAGTGTAACAACGCAATCGTTAACATATTGTCGGCTTGTGCCGGATGGTAATATCTCCCTTCGAATAATGATTTCTGGTTGAATTTCTATTTCAAATTCCTTCAGTACAGAATAAAGATGTTCGTCGCTTGTTTGAAAAGTTGCTTCTATTATTGCTTTTTGTTGTTTGTCTTTCAAAAAGGAATTGTCTACCTTGTTTCCTGTAAGAAGTAAGATTGCGTTGACCAGAATAGATTTTCCTGCCCCTGTTTCTCCTGTAATTACCGTAAAATTATTTTCGAAAGAAACACTAAGTTCGTCAATAATGGCAAAGTTTCTTACGTAAAGAGAGGTAAGCATAGTTATTGCTTGTTTTCGTTGAGAATTTGTTGGTATTTACCAGAATTAGTTGGGTCAATTTCTTTTAGTATAGCAACAACTCTCGATTTTTCGTCGGGGAAAGATTCTGAAAAAAGTTGAACAAATTCATCTGATTTAGCGTCTAAAACAATCTGAAAAAGCATCATAAATGGACTTGGTTTTTCGCGATAAACTTTTTGAAGAAGTTGCAAGGCATCTGCAATTTCTGCTCTGCCATCGGCTTGCTTGTTGTGCATAATATCAAGTCCTAAGCGGTGATAACGATAATAAAATTCACGGATAGGTGCATATTTTGAATTTAATAGATTTTCAACCAGCCAGTAACGATTTCTTTGACTTTCGAACGATTTCCAACCTTTTTCTTGTGCATTCTGAGCATTTTGAACTATTTTTTCGGCTTTTTGAAAGTACGGTGTGCCGCCCATCATAGAATAGGTATCGTAGTCAAAGCCCAGAATAATGTACACATAATAAGCGATTAGCGAAGTAAGGTTAGAAGTAAAGGAATTTTCATTGAAATCGAGCGACTGAAATTCAACATAATTAAATTGTATATCATTGTCTTTGAAATTTAGGATGACAGAGTTGTAGTTGGTATTGTAAACCGGTCGTGTAGCCTGAATTTGTAGGGTTCCTTTGTATTGGTCTGTAGATACTTGTTCTGTAAGATTGATAAGAATAGAACACTCAATCCTTTCGTCAAAGGAATATACATGGTCAGTCCATTTGCGGTTGTTAATAAACTCGTACAGGTCCTTTTGCATTGACTCGAAAATGTGTTTGTTGCTTGTTTGAATTTGTTGAGAAAAGACCTGAACACGACAGTTGAGTTCCTGAGTATAAGTACAGATAGAAAAAAATGTAAATACTATAACTATGAATAGTTTCATTTATAATATTTTTTAATAATGTTTATAAGTTCATGTGCAAGCTTTTCTTTGCTTTGTAACGGAATATTTTGCTGATTATTTTGTTGGTCTATGATAAGATAAGAATTTTCGTTGTTTCCCACTGGATTATGGTGTTCTGAGATAGTATTTAGCACAATAAGATCGAATTGTTTATTAGTTAATTTTTCTGTAGCATGTTGAATTGCGTTGTCGGTTTCTAGGGCAAAACCAACAAAAAACTGATGTTTCTTTTTAAGTTTTCCCATCTCCTTAGCTATGTCGGGTGTTGGTTCAAGTTCTATATTCAGGTTGTTTTCTTTCTTTTTTAATTTTTGCGGATGAGAAGTTTTAGGCTTGTAATCTGCAACGGCAGCTGCAAAAATAGCAATGTCTGTATGGCTGATATGTTGCTTGCAAGCTTCAAGCATTTGCTCGGCCGAAGTAATTTTGATGATATTTATGTTGGGATGATTGGGATAATGAGCAATCGGACCACAGATTAGGGTAATAGTTGCTCCCTGCTGAGCGAATACGTTAGCTAATGCTACACCTGTTTTTCCGCTGGAAGCATTGCTAATAAATCTTACGGGGTCTATATATTCGTGAGTGGGACCGGCAGTAATAAGAACAGATTTGCCACTAAAGGCAGCTCGCTGTTCAAAAAAATGTATGACTTCCTTAAGAATATTTTCGGGCTCTTCCATTCGTCCTTTTCCTGTCAAACCGCTGGCTAATTCGCCCGAAGGTGGTTCTACAAACAGCACTCCGCGTTGCTTTAATAATTCAATGTTTGATTGGGTAGCCCTGTGTTGAAACATGTCGGTATCCATTGCCGGAGCAACCATCACAGGACAGCGAACCGACAAATAGGTTGTAAGCAGCATGTTATCGGCAATGCCGTGAGCCATTTTTGCAATGGTATTGGCAGTTGCAGGTGCTACAATCATCAGGTCTGCCCATAGGCCAAGTTCAACATGACTATTCCATGCTCCATCGTCGTGATGGAAAAAGTCGCACAAAACAGTATTTTTTGACAGTGTGGCTAAGGTTACAGGAGTAATAAATTCTTTGGCAAATGGTGTTACAACAATTTTTACAATTGCCCCTTCTTTAATGAACAAGCGGATGAGGTGTGCTGCCTTATAAGCAGCAATACTCCCTGTAATGCCAAGAATAATATGCTTGTCTTTGAGCTTCAAGTTATTATTCATTTTGTTCAGAAGAGCCAGAAATCTTTTCGTTTTGTTCGGGAATTCTGTAGTAAAGTTTTCCTTCAATAAATTCTTGTAATGCAATAGATGTTGGCTTAGGTAAACGTTCGTACATTTTTGAAATTTCAATTTGTTCGCGATTTTCAAAGATTTCTTCTAAACTTTCGTTGTAAGAGCTAAATTCTTCCAGTTTTTGATGTAATTCATTTTTTAGTTCCACGGCAATTTGGTTTGCTCTTTTTGCAACAATCATTACAGTTTTGTAAATGTTGCCCGACATTTCTTCCAGTTGATCTACGTCGCGGCTGATGGTTGTAATCGATGCATTTGTTTTTTTAAGGTCCATATTATTATGATTTTATTGTTTGCGATGCCTGATTATATATTTTTTTTGCTTCATTCATAAATACGGAGTTCGGAAATTCAGCCGAAAAGTTGTAATATGCCTGAATAGCTTCCATCATTCGCTCTTGTTTTTTTTCTGAGATGCTGTTTTGTGCATAAAGATAAGCAGATTTAAGTATTAAAAACAAGGTTTCTTCTTTGTAGCGGCTATCGGGAAATTCAATCAAAGAATTTTTTAATGCAATAACTGCAGCTTTGTAATCGCCAATTTTATAATAGAGCTTTGCAGCTTCAAATGCTTTTTTCTCAAGATTGTTTCTGAGCTTATCAATGATTTCATTTCCTTGCTTTACTCGTTCGCTGTGTGGATAGCGATTGATAAATGCCTGCATTTGATCGATGGCTTGATAGGTAGTGCTTTGATCAAGGCTATAGTCTGGAGTATCGAGATAAGAGCAATAAGCAGCCATAAAATCACTCTCTTCGCGAAGTGGGCTTAATGGATAGCGATTTCCTACATTTCTGAAATAATACGAAGCTAACGCATATTCGTGCTGATGGTAATAACATTGCCCCAGATAATATAATATTTTATCGGCTTTATCGGAAGCTTTGTAGATGTTTTCTAAATTCTCAAATAAACTTTGAGCTCTAAAGTAGTCTTTTTTTTCGTAATATTTAACTGCTTCATCATATACGAGTTGATAATCTGTGCTTTTTAAAAGTTTTTGGAAACGACTGGCACAACCCGATAATACAATCATCAGGTAAGACGAAAAGAGCAAAATAAGTAGATGTTTTTTCATGGTGCAAAGGTAATTAAAAATGATTATTCAACGGTTACGGATTTTGCTAAATTTCGGGGCTGGTCAACATTGCAGCCACGTAATACAGCTATGTAATACGACAAAAGTTGTAATGGGATTACTGAAACTAATGGTGCAAGAATGTCTGGTGTTTGTGGTGTTTCTATAACATGGTCGGCTATATTGGCAATAGTATCATCGCCTTCGGTAACTATAGCAATAACAATGCCTTTGCGTGCTTTTACTTCTTGTATGTTTGATACAATTTTATCGTGCGACTTATCTTTTGAAGCTAACACTATAACAGGCATGTGTTCATCAATTAAAGCAATTGGACCGTGTTTCATTTCGGCTGCAGGATAGCCTTCGGCGTGAATGTAAGAAATTTCTTTAAGTTTTAGGGCGCCTTCCAGTGCAACAGGGAATAAGTAGCCCCGACCTAAATATAAGCTGTTCGAAATGTTGAAGTATTTTTCTGAAAGTTCTTTAATTTTAGTATGTTGCTCCAGTATTTTTTCTATTTTAAGTGGAATAGCATGAATTTCTTCTATATATTTTTCGTAAGTTTCCTGGCTTATGGTTTTACGTTTGTAACCTAATAAAACAGCCATCATGGTAAGAACAGTAACTTGTGCTGTAAATGCTTTAGTACTGGCAACGCCAATTTCTGGTCCGGCATGTGTGTAAACTCCGGCATGAGTTTCGCGCGGAATACTGCTTCCAACAACATTGCAAATACCCAGTACTGTACAGCCTGCTTGTTTTGCCAGTCTGATGGCTGCAAGCGTGTCGGCGGTTTCGCCACTTTGACTGATGGCTATGATAATATCATCAGGATAAAGTACTGGATTTCGGTAACGGAATTCTGATGCATATTCAACCTCAACGGGTATGCGGGCAATGTCTTCGAAAAGATATTCTCCGACTAAACCAGCATGCCATGATGTTCCACAGCCAATAATGATAATTCGTTTAGCATTAACCAGTTTGTCCATCACGTTGTACAATCCACCCAAAGTAATTTCTTTGCGTTCAACAGAAATACGCCCTCTAATAGTGTCTTCTATTGCTCGTGGTTGTTCAAAAATTTCTTTCAACATAAAATGGTCGTACCCGCCTTTTTCTATTTCGCCAATATCCATGTCAAGCTCCTGAATGGTAGGTGTAACGGGGACGTTCATGATGGTTTTAAAAGTTATCTGGTCGGGCTTAACAATAGCAACGTCGTTGTCGTTAAGAAAAACAACGCGATTAGTATGTTCGATGATGGGAGTTGCATCGCTGGCAAAGAAATATTCGCCTTCGCCGATTCCGACAACTAGCGGGCTGCCTTTTCGAGCAGCAAAAATAGTATCGGGTTCGTCAGTACTCAAAACAAGTATGCCATAAGCTCCTTCTACTTTGGTAAGAGCTAAACGAATGGCTATTTCGGCAGAAACCTGCCCTTTTATATAGATGTATTCAATAAGATTGGCTAATACTTCGGTATCTGTTTGGCTTACAAACGAATAACCTCTATCTTCAAGTCTTTTTTTCAGACGGGCATAATTTTCAATAATACCGTTGTGAATAATTATAAACTTTCTATTCATCGAAACGTGTGGGTGTGCGTTAATGTCGTTGGGTTCGCCGTGTGTTGCCCAGCGGGTATGACCAATTCCTATGTTTCCAGCAAGGTCTTTGCCAATGGTGTTTTTTTCTAAATCGGCAACTTTTCCTTTATATTTATAAACGTTAAATGATTTGTTAGATGGATTAATAATGGCAATTCCAGCCGAGTCGTAACCTCTGTATTCGAGTCGCTTTAATCCATTAATAATGATTGGAAAAGCTTGTTTGGGTCCTATGTAACCAACAATGCCACACATAAATTATGGTTTTAAATAAGTAATGGAAATTCTCATACCGTTTTGACAACGAGGTCCTTTTATGATAACACGATTTGCACTTACTCTATTATCACTTACAAATAATACCATGCCGTAATCTTTTCTTTGTCCATAAGCCAGTTGCTGAATATACCTCGAAATGTTGAACCGATATTCGGTGTACGAGCTATTTGCTGAACCACCAAAATAGGAAGTGCCTGCATTATAGTCGGGCAAAAATTCGTATTTTCCTTCGGCGTTAAGGGCAGCCAGCAAAAGTTTAGAAGGGGCTTTATAAGTGTTTGAATAAGCGTCGCTGTAAACAGGGATAATGAGTTCTGCCTTAACAAAACCAAGCAAATTGTTAGAAAATTGTGTGATGTATGGAAAAGTGATTTTAACATTGAGACCCGACATGGCTTGAAGATACAACAGTGAATCTTGTGCAGTGGTGTCGTTTATTGATGTGATTTGAGATATAGAGTAGTCGTGCTTAAATAAATTAACACGGGCACAAGAGCTGTTAAAGATAAAGTCGTAAAGTTGGCTTCCGTTGTCATTTTTGTAATAAAGAGTTACTTTTGAACGTTTGCTAAGTAAGTTGAAATACACAATAGCACCTTGCTGATTTACTGGTAAAGCTTTGAAATAAAATCCTTTGAAAAACTGAGTAAAATTTTCGTTGCTTTGCAAATCTGTTGAGCTGGCCGAAATAAGTTGTTGAGCAAAACTGTCTGAAAGTTTTATGGCTAAAGTTGTATCATTGGGTCGGGGAAAATAAGTTAATGTTCCAATAAGCTTTAAACCTGGAATGTATTCGTTTATGTTTAAGTTTGAATAATATGTCGAGTCGTAATACAAGCTTTTCTCCAGTTCGTAAATTTCAATACTTTGTTGGGTGTTTGTATCTCCATAAAAGCTTTGATAATCGAGGTAAACAACGATAGAATCGGCAATAGGATTAGAACCAAAACTAACGTTAGAAGAGGCAAGTTTTAGTTGGGTTAAAAAAGATGCTTCGGCATAGCCAAAAATAGGGTCAATATATGAACCTAACAAAGCAAGCGAACGTTCATCGGTTGACAAAGAATCTTCTTTTATGGTATAGGCTTTTATGGAAACAGTGTCTATGATGTTTCCAACAATACGTTCGTTATCATCTTGCAAATATAAACCAATAGAACTTGGGTCTTTTTCGCAGGAATAAAGATATACAATAACGATAGCAAAAAGAAGCAGGCTAAAACTCTTCAATATACTTTTTTTCGATAAGGCTGTCATAAAAATTGGCGTAAGCATCAACGTAATTTTCAATATCGTAATAAGCAAGAACAGGTAAATTAAGTTTGTTGATATAACTCAAAATATTGGGATTTATTTTTTCGTCAGCTAAAATAATGGCGTCTGAGTATTGTACTGCAAGTTTAATAATGTTTTCATAAGTAGGTTTTTCTAAGAAACTAATATCGTCAGTAGTAATATCGTCAATGGGGACTTTCTTAATGAAGTCGGGATTGAGTTGTTCGGTAAATTCCTGGTCGTAAATGCTGAAAATGACTTTAGAATTGTCGAAAATAGGGTCTTCTTTGAATGCTTTTTTAACGTATAATGGCACAAGAGCACTAAACCAGCCGTGGCAATGAATAATATCTGGTGCCCAACGCAGTTTTTTTACAGTTTCCAGTACGCCCCGAGCATAAAATATGCAGCGTTCGTCGTTGTCGGGAAACATTTTTCCTTTGTCGTCGGTAAAAGTGAATTTTCGTTTAAAAAAATCTTCATTATCGATAAAATAAACCTGCATGCGTGCCGATTGGATCGAAGCAACTTTGATAATGAGCGGATGGTCGGTGTTGTTAATAACCATGTTCATCCCCGACAGCCTGATTACTTCATGAAGCTGATTTCTTCGTTCATTGATGTTCCCAAAGCGAGGCATAAATGTGCGAATCTCTTTGCCTCGTTCTTGAATGCCCTGCGGAAGGTACCGTCCGATTATGGAAATTTTGTTTTCTGGTAAATAAGGAATAATTTCTTGGCAGACAAATAGAACTTTTTCTTTTTCCATGTTTTAAAGAGCGAAATGAAATTTTTTGCAAAGATACAAAAAATAAAAGTTTAAAACAATTCCAAAAAATGAAGAAGAAATTTAGTTGTTATATAATATACAGAAAATCAGTATGTTAATGTTTTTGGGTGATGTTTAGTTAATATATATTAACAATTGATAGGGTTAATAACTTTGAATTTTTATCCTTTTGTATTATCTTTGCAGAATAAAACAAGAGCATGTCCGAAACGACTGACGTAGTATATAAGTCTTTGGAAATGAAAATACAAAGGCTTATGGATTACGTCAGGTTTCTTCGTAAAAAAAATGAGTTGTTGAGCAAAGAGTTGAGAGAAAAGGAAGAAACCATAAACCGTTTGCAGAACATGCTCTTAGAAGAGGAGGAAAAATATAAACTGCTGGCTGTAGCTGGTGTGATGGCAAAAGGTGAGGAAGTAAAAGAAGCTACACGGCGAGTTAACAATTTAGTGCGGGAAATAGATGAATGTATAGCTCTATTAACCAAAGAATAATGAACGGAGAAAAATTCACCATACGAGTAAAAATTGCCGAAAGGCTGTATCCCATTACCATTGCCCGTAGTGAAGAAGAAACGTTCAGAACCATTGCAAGGCAAATAAATGACCTCATTCTGCAATTTAGCCAACGCTACCCCGATAGGGATATGCAAGATTTTATGGCCATGGCTTTGTTGCAGTTGGGAAGTCAGTTAAAGCGAAGTAATGAGCTTGCAGAAAGCAAAGACCTGGTAAAAAAGTTAGAACAATTAGATAAAACGTTGGAAGATTTTTTGGTTGAGGAGCAGGTTCTTTAACATAAACAGGCTATAGCCCGCATTAATTCTTAATCCTTTTTAAAAATCAACACCAATAAATATGGGGTTGATCTCAGTTGGCGTATGATAGGCCTCAACTTGCTTCGGCAAGTGCTGTAAATCAGCCGGTGGACATCAAAAGCCAATGGTAGACCCCACTGTGAATAATAGGGTTTTATAAAAAGCTATTAAGAATTTAATGCGGGTTTTTTTATATATAAATTTAAAAATTAATAGATTATGGTTATTAGTATTGTTATTGGAATTTTTTCGTTGGCACTGGGTGCCGGGTTGTCGTATGTTCTTTGGGATAAGGCCCTGAACAAAAAGAAAACAAACATTTTGAAAGAAGCTCAAAATGAGGCCGATGTTATTCTGAAACAGAAAGAATTACAAGCCAAAGAAAAGTTTCTGCAGCTTAAATCGGAGCATGAGAAGTATGTTAATGAAAAAAATGCTCGGTTAGCTCAGGCTGAAGCAAAAATTATTCAAAAAGAAACTCTTCTTTCGCAGCGACTTGAAGAAGTACAACGCAAAAAGAAAGAGCTGGATACTTTGCAGACAAATTTAACAGCTCAGGCAGAGATGCTTAAAAAGAAAGAAGAGGAGCTTGAAAAAGCACAAAGACAGCATTTAGAAAGACTCGAAGCATTAAGCAAAATGACAGCCGAAGAAGCCAAACAACAACTTATAGAACAAATGCGTGCAGAAGCCAAAACAGCTGCTATGGCTTATGTTAATGAAGTAATGGAAGAGGCTAAAATGACTGCCAACAAAGAAGCTAAAAAGATTGTTATTCAAACCATTCAACGCATTGCTCCAGAGGTTGCTATTGAAAACAGTGTTACGGTATTTCCTATTGAAAACGATGAAATGAAGGGTAGAATAATAGGTCGCGAAGGAAGAAATATCAGGGCTTTAGAAGCAGCTACCGGTGTAGAAATTATCATTGATGACACCCCCGAAGCTATTGTTTTGTCTGCCTTTGACCCTGTTCGCAGAGAGATTGCCCGTTTGGCCTTACAACAACTTGTGGCTGATGGCCGCATACACCCCGCTCGCATAGAAGAGGTTGTAGAAAAAGTAAGAAAGCAAATTGAAGAAGAAATTATGGAAGTCGGTAAGCGAACAACCATAGACCTTGGTATTCATGGTATGCATCCCGAGCTTATCCGACTGGTAGGAAAGATGAAATATCGTTCTTCGTATGGTCAGAATTTGCTACAACATTCACGCGAAGTTGCTAATCTTTGTGCAGTAATGGCAGCTGAGCTTAAGCTTAATCCTGCTATTGCCAAGCGAGCTGGCTTGTTGCACGATATTGGAAAAGTTGCCGATGAAAATCCTGAGTTGCCACACGCTTTACTGGGCATGCAATTGGCCGAAAAATACAAAGAAAAGCCCGAGGTTTGCAATGCCATAGGTTCACACCACGAAGAAATAGAAATGAATACCCTTATAGCACCCATAGTTCAGGTATGCGATGCTATTAGTGGTGCAAGACCCGGTGCACGACGTGAAATTGCCGAAGCTTATATCAAACGACTCAAAGACCTTGAAAATCTTGCTTTGTCTTATCCCGGTGTGTTAAAGACATACGCTATTCAGGCAGGTAGAGAGTTGAGAGTAATTGTTGGACACGACAAACTCAGCGATAAAGAAGCCGAAGTCTTGTCGTTCGACCTGGCTAAAAGAATTCAGGATGAATTAACCTATCCCGGCCAGATAAAAATTACAGTTATCAGAGAAACAAGGGCTGTTGCGATTGCTAAATAGCCTATCAACATCTTTTTGTTAATATCATTTCAGTCTTTCTTTAAAAAAAGAGAGAGAATACAGTAATTTTGTGAAAAACCATTACTTATGAGAACTATATTCTTTTTTGTCGTTTTTGTTGTAATGTTATCGGCCTGTGTTCCTTTAAAACAATATAAGGATTTAAAAACCAAAAACCAACAATGCGAAGATGAAAGATCCTACCTGAAAAATCAGCAAAAGGAATTAAGCGAAAAGGTCAATGAATTCAATCTTCAGGTAAATAAATTAACTCAGCAGGTAAGTGCACTGTCGCTCGATACAGCATCGCTGGGTTATTCAAAACGAACCCTAACAGAACAGCTAAACCGAATGACTAAACTTAATGAAGAGTTGAATGTATTGCTGAAGAAGAAAAATTTTGAAGCAACGACAGAAAATAAAAAGCTATTAGAACAGCTTCAACAACTGCAGGAGTCATTGCTGAAAAAAGAAGATGAATTAAAGATGCTTGAAAGAGAAATCAACAAGAAAAAATATAATGTGGATTCTCTCTTAACCGAATTGAACAACAAAACGGAGCAACTCGAAAAGAAAAATGCACGCTTGATAGAGTTGGAAAGCATGTTAAACAAAAAAGATTCGGCTGTTATGGCTCTGAAAGATAAGGTTGCAAAAGCTTTGAAAGGCTATGAAGGGCAAGGATTGACGGTAAATTATAAAAACGGAAAGGTATATGTATCGATGGAAGAAAAGTTGTTGTTTCAATCGGGGCGTTGGGAAGTTGATGCCAGAGGGCAGAAAGCTATTAAGGATTTAGCAGCAGTATTGGAAAAAAATCAAGATGTGAATGTCGTTATCGAAGGTCATACAGATGATGTGCCTTACAAGGGTTCAGGCGGGGTAGAAGATAACTGGGATTTAAGTACCAAACGTGCCACAGCCGTCTTAAAAATTTTACTTTCGAACTCGAAAATAGACCCCAAACGTGTAACAGCATCGGGTAGGGGTGAATATTTGCCCATAGACCCTGCGAAAACTCCAGAAGCACGTGCTAAAAACCGCCGAACAGAAATCATCTTAACGCCAAAATTAGACGAATTGTTTAAAATTTTGGAAGGAAACTAATAAAGTTTCCGTTTTCTATAACAAAAGCTCTTTTTAAAGAGAAGAAGAAATCTTTACTGTGGTTTGTGCAATGGAGCGTCACTCTTCGACAGGATACGGATGGCTTGAGCGAAAGCATATTTTTATTCCCATGCTTTTTTAAATATTTTGGACACTATTAAAGGGAATAGCTATTTTTTTTCAATTTTCTTATGCACAATTTCTTTTCCGTTGTTGATTTCCAGTAAATATATTCCGGCAGGTAGTTCTGAAAGGTTTAACATACAGCCGTTAGTTAGTCCTTGCAATGCTGTATTAAAACAGCAATTACCCAAACTGTTATAGATTTTTATATGTACAGCCATATCCTGTGGCCAAAGAGCAAAAGCGCTCAATTCGTCTTTAAACGGATTTGGAAAAATCTTATATTTTTCTTTAGCAAGTTGAATTCCAGCAGCAGATGGCATCACTTTAGGGCAATAAATCATATATCCGCCTACGGTAGAAAAAATATTTACCATATATATCGTATCCTGTTTTCTAAAGTGCCCTTAATATCCACTATTTTTGTAATAAGATGAATCTGTATTAATAAAAGTTACAAAAAAGAGTATATCGTTGGTCAGTCTCCGTTTCTCGTTGAATCCTCTATCATCAATTTTGTACTATCTGTAGGATGTAGATCAACTCTGATATACATTATCGGCCAGGTATTGATACAACATGCAGGTCATCATGGCAGTCCAGTACAAGCATAAGTACCAACTAATGAATACCTGATTTCAGCTTTATTATCTTCCTCTGCCATTATTAAGCCATGAAGTGAAATCAGCATGGTAAATAATAATTTTTTTATAACATGCATAATATTACTTAAAACAAACCTGTTCAAATTTATGGTATTTTACGTTTGAATAGAAAAACAGGTTATGCATTTTTTTTGCTAATAGTCTGCTCCTCTGTTTTGACTCGTTTTGTGTGTTCTTCTAATCCACGATGGCAGGATAAAAACGCCGATAAATAAATAAGGATAATAACTGACTAATCGCCAGGCAAGCACCATTACACCGATAAAGCCAGCGGGGATATATATAGCCAGATAGTCGGAGAAAACAGCTTCGGCAAAGCCACTGGCTCCGGGGCTTGGCATGACCAGCATCATAACCCACATAATAAGCTGACGGGCAAAAATTTCGAAATGCTCATAAAGACTAATGCCATGATTGCCAATATCTATTCCGGACCATAAAGCAAGAAGAAGGAAATTGACAACCCAATACCTTGCCGACCACGATAAAATGGTGGCTATGTATGCTTTTGTCCAGAACCATAACGATTTTCCTTTAAGTTCAACCGATGCAACGATAATGTCATCGCCGGTTTGAGCAGCTTTTGCCTGCCATTTTTTCAAAAAACGCAGCTTAAAAATGCCAGTCAGAATTTTTTTGAATGAAACAGGGTTAACAAATAGTCCATAGGCAACCAGCAAGTCAAAAATTAATTTTAATCCATAACCGATTACTGCAAAATACAGATAATTATTGCTAAATGAACCATCTGTGCTAAAAAGTTCACCAATACCAACACTGAAAATGACCAGAGGAAAGAAAACTATAAAATACAATTCATCTAAAAAAGCAGTAGCTAAAACGAGAGCAGTACTTTTGCCTAAGTTAATTCCTTCTTTATAAATAAAATACGTTGCAACAGCCGTACCACCGACAGCTGATGGCGACAGAGCCGAGGCAAATTCCCATAGCATAATGATGTAAAAAATTTTTTTCCACGATAGTTCACCATTGCTTAATATCCGCAGTCGAATCATATAGCCAATATCGCGGCATAGCATCATTAAAAAAGATAGCAAGATAAAGCCAATGACTAATTTTGTCAATGAGTAGCTTACAACTGCTTGTGAATCCCAGTCTTTGTAAATGATATAACCTACGATACCCAGCCCAAGAATAACAGGTAGTACGATTTTTACAGGAGATACTTTTTTTAGTATGGACGATTCGGGTACCATTATTTTTTGAATGGGTAAAAATAGCTATTTTTGATAAAAATTTTTTATGAAACGATTATTTTACTTATTGACTTTTGTTTTTGTCTTTACATTTTCTGTAAAAGCTTCACATTTCGATTCTATAGATGTGGTGCATTATGAGATTACGCTTGAAATAACCGATTTTGCCAATCAAATGATTTATGGTTATACAGAGTTAAAAATTGTGCCTAAAATTTTACCGCTGGATGCAATCAATCTTGATTTGCTCGAAATGATTATAGATAGTGTAATGGTAAATGATCAAAAAGTAGTCAATATTCAATATGATGACCGAACTTTGCAAATACCTTTACAGCCTGCAGCGACTACTTACGACACGATAACCGTGGTTGTGTATTATTTTGGTCATCCACAGGAGGACCCTGGGCCCAATAAATGGGGAGGTTTTAAGTGGACAGCCAACAGTGCTTTTAATCTGGGCGTGGGCTTTCAGGCTATTCCGCATTGCTTTGGACGTGCATGGTTTCCTTGCAACGACGATTTCGAAGACAGAGCAACCTACACTTTTAACATATTAACCAATGCAGCTTTAAACCACTGGGCTGTATGTAATGGACATCTTAAAAGTTATTCCAATAATTGTAGCGGGAAAAGAGTGTGCCGTTGGGAAATGACCGATCCTATTCCTACTTATTTAGCCTCTGTTGCTGTAGGCGAATATGTGTGTTTGAGAGATACATTTAACGGAATGTTGGGTGCAGTGCCTATTGAAATCTGGGTTAATCTGTCCGATACATTAAAAGCCCGAAATTCCTTTGTAAACCTTAAAAATATTTTACAGCTTTTTGAATCGAAATTTGGGCCGTATCGCTGGCAAAAAGTTGGATATGTATCAGTAGATTTTAATAGTGGGGCTATGGAACATGCTACCAATATAGCCTATCCGAAACTGGCTATTAATGGAAATACAGCATACGAAACACTCTATGCACACGAACTCTTTCATCACTGGTTTGGAAATCTGGTTACTTGCCGAACAGCAGAAGATATGTGGATAAACGAAGGATGGGCAAGATTCAGCGAATTTCTTCATGATGAAACATACTCGGGAATTGCAACTTTTCTTCAAAACAAGCGGACTATGCTTCACGATGTGCTACGATATGCTCATATTGAAGATAGTGGTTTTTATGCTTTGAACAACATACCTCAGTTTAATACTTATGGAAAAACAGCTTACGATAAAGGAGCTTTAATTGTGTTAAATCTTCGTCAGTTTTTGGGCGATTCTTTGTTTTATGCAGTAATGACACAATTCTTGAACGAAAAGGCATTTCAACCAGTATCTTCAGAAGACATGAGAGATTTTCTGGTTCAGCATGCAAATCCTGCAGTTGCAGATTTTTTCAACACCTATGTTTTTACACCGGGATTTCCTCATTTTTCGGTTGATTCATTTACTGTAAAGCCTGTCGGACAACAATGGGAAGTGGTGATTTTTTCAAAAGAAAAGCTACGACATCGCAACACTTATTCTTCCTTTGCGAAGTCACGTGCAACTTTGATGGGGCAGAATTGGGATATGCAGACAGTTGATATACACCTGCACAACGGTTATGGCGTAGATACGGTTTACTGTTCTTTTAATCCGGTAACGATCCTTACAGATTTGTTTGAAGAAATTAATGATGCATCTACCGGTGAATACAAAACGATTAAAACTACTGGAAATGTAAGTTTCGATAAAACCTATTTTACCAGTCAGGTTATACAGGTAGTGGATTCTTCTTTTCTTAGAGTTGAACATCACTGGGTGGCTCCCGATGGTTTTAAAAATCCAATTCCCGGACTTGTACTATCGAAAGATAGATATTGGGAAGTCAATGGTATGTTGAATCAGCAAACCGTCATTAAAGGGAAGTTTCAATATTTACGGTCGTCAACGCCAAATTCTTCTATGCTCGACCAAAATCTTATTACCGGCAGCATAGATTCTTTAGTTTTATTGTACCGTCCCAATAGAGCAAGCGATTGGCAGTTAGTACCATTTAGTAGGTTCGGAACACCTTATACTGGTTATTTGGTGGTTGATACTTTAAAATTGGGTGAATATGCTTTTGGCTATTGGAATTGGGAACAGTGGATTTCTGTTCCACAAGCACAGTATTCGAAGCAAGAAATAATAATTGTTCCCAATCCTGCATCAAATGAGTGCATGGTGTATTACGCCTTTGAACCTAATTCAAGCCTCGAAGTTCTTAATACAAAAGGACAAACAGAGCTGAAGACAAAGATTCATCAATCTGTTGATTCGTGTTCGATTTCTCTGTCTTCTTTAAAACAAGGGATTTATATTGTTAAGATTCATTCTGCAAGTGGAAAAACTGCTTTTTCAAAACTTTTGATACATCGTTGAAAAAAGGTGGAAGATTTTTATGGAATTTTCGGATGAGTGGTGTCTATTTAGTAAAAAACTCAGTATGAACCATAAAATTCTTTCATTATGAAAACAACAGTGTTTATTTTAGCAATGAGCTTATTGGTTAGCTCCATAATTCTGGCTCAGAATGCCGGTTCTGTTAAAGGCAGAGTATTGGATTCTAAAACCAAAGAGCCACTTCAGGGGGCACATGTTTATGTGGAATATGCGGGCTCAAAAATTGGAACACTTACCGATAATGATGGGCGATTCACTTTAAAGCCTTTAAATCCGGGTAAGTATCAGGTATGTGTTTCTTTTGTGGGGTACAATGAGAAAAAGATTGAAACCACAATATTTGCTGGCGAGACTACTTTTATGAAAGACATTTTATTGTCTGATGTGATTGTAATTGGCGGAAAAGATGGGATTGTTGTAACCGACGAGAAGCAAGATGTAAGGCTTATAGATCCGGGTCAAACGAATAAAATTCCTATTAAATCGGCTGAATTGGAAAAAATGCCGAATTCGGGAAATGTTGCTATGGTTGTGAGAAGTATCTCGTCAGAAGTACAGATTAGCGACAATGGAAAGGACATTGTTTTTAGAGGTTCAAGAAATGGCAGTTCGGCAGTTTATATTGATGGGGTTAAACAGAGTGATTTGTCAAGTACTGTACCAAAGTGTGCAATTGGAAGTATCATGGTTTATACCGGAGGTATTCCTGCGCAATATGGCGATGTTACCGGTGGTGTTGTGGTTATTGAAACAAAAAATTATTTCAGTGTAAGAGCCGAGTATAACATAAAACATTACAACAAACGGCAGCAAAATCGCATGGAAGAAGAATGAATATTTTAAAGAAAATAGGAATTATAAAACTTTCAGATTCAGAACTCATTGAAGAATATTCCAAAACAGAAGACCATCAATGGGTTTCTGAACTTTTTTCGCGTTACGTTCATCTTGTTTATGGGCTTTGTTTAAAATATCTTAATAATAGCGATGTGGCTAAAGATGCTGTAATGGAGATCTATGAAAAGGTTTTACTGTCAATAAAATCTTCTAAGCTTGAAAATGTATCTGCATGGCTGTATACTCTTTCTAAAAACTATTGCCTGAATTATTTGCGTAATGAGAAACGCAGAGTGTTAAGAGAGCTGACTTATGGTAAAATGACTGATAGCAACGAAGAGGATTTTACAAAGGATAACAACGTTTTGCTCTTAAGCAAAATGCTAGATAAGCTTAAGCAAGAACAGCGTGTTTGTTTGCAGTTGTTTTATTTTGAAGACAAAAGCTATGAAGAGATAAGCCAGTTGACGGGTTTTACCTTTAAGCAGGTAAAGAGTTTCTTACAAAATGGTAAACGAAACCTAAAAAAGCTTATGGAGGAAAAATATGAAAAAGAATAGCCTCATGGACAAAACATATCGGTTAAAGCAATGGAAAGCTTATATCAATGGAAGCTTACATCAAAGGGGAAAAAAGGCTTTTGATGAAGCCATCGCCAATGACTCATTTCTTGCTGAAGCAATGGATGGTTATAAGGAATATCCAGAAGAAATTGAACAAGCAAAAGTTTTTAAGAAATATTTTTCCAGAAGAAAAAAGATTTGGGTAAAAAGAATATTAGTCTCTACAGCTTTTGTAGTAGCAACTATTGTCGTTGTTTATTGGTTGTTAAGCCATTCAGAAAATAACGAAAAATTGACTTCAATAAACAGCAGCCAGACTAATGAAGTAAACTGGGCAGAATTAAAAAAGGAAATAGAGCAAAGCGTTGTAATTCCCGAAACGCTTCAAATAAAACCCAAAGACAAGAAACAAGAGCAACAAGAGATTATAAAATTTGAAAAAAGCAGTACACAAGAAGAAATTCAAAAAATACAAACCATTGCTATAAAAAGTATTACAAATTTATCGAAACCAGAGGAAAACATCAAAAGACACTTTAAGCTATTGCCTACAACATATTATTACGATTTAAAAGTTGTAGTGTATGATAAAAGCAGACGTTCGAAAATAAAAATGCGGATTAACGACGAAGGAACTCTTTCGCCACAGTTTGAAAATTACGAAAATATGATTCAAAAGGATGGAATTAACTGGACTTACATCAGTTATGAGGAATTTCTGGAAGAAGCTATGGGAAAGTTTTCAAAAAGTCTGTACAAAGAAGCATTGCTGGATTATCATTATATTCTGAAACTATATGAACATGATTTGAATGCCTATTTTTATGGTGGGTTGTGTTACTATAATTTAGGCATGTACGACAAAGCATTGTTGTGTTTTGATGAAATTTTGAAAGATAATAGTTTGAATTTTATGCAAGAAGCTTTGTGGTACAAGGCATTGAGTCTTTATTATGCAGGTCGAATTGAAGAAGCCACAGCATTGTTTGCTGATATTTGCATCTCAAAAGGCTTCTATTCTTCAAAAGCTTGTGATTTAATGAAGAAAGCAACACATGAATAGATTGTTGTATATAGCATTGGTTGTTAGCTTGTTATCAGCAGATTTGTTTTCGCAAAGCTACTTTATACGCGGAAAAGTTCTGGATTATGACACAAAGCAACCCATTTATAATGCTCATATTAAGATTAAAGGTACAGAATCGGGAACAGTTAGCGATGAAAATGGCAGATTTTATCTTTTATCTGAAAAATCAATCATCGCGATAGAAATCAGCCACGTTGCTTATGAAAAGAAAAAAATGCAGGTTGACTTCCAACAAAATCAAGAACTGCAGATTGTTTTGAAAAAACATATTGACACCTTGCCGGAAGCTACTGTGATAGCTCATGCTATTGAAAATCTGGTAGAGCGTATGCTGTACGATGTTGTTGATTATGAAATACTGGGGGATAGTATATTGTTATTGACATATTCGTGGAAAGAACAGCAAAATCCATGGTTAATTATTATGAATCAGAAGGGAGACCATGTGTATAAACAACTTGCGATAAAAGAAGGCTCTTTATACAAAGATTGTATGGGAAATATTCATCTGGTATCGAAAGATAAAGCTTATCAGTTGTTTGTTGATTCAAATCGCTTGTATTTCTTATATCCCATTGAGGTAGATTCTTTTAAAAAGATTCTGAATCCTTGTGTTGCTTCTATCAACCAAAAGTTTTACATTCAACAATATTCTTATCATAATCAGGTTTTATCTTACTATTTGGCAACAGAACATAATGCAGCAAAGACAATAAGAGTAATATCCGACAAAGTAGCTTTGCGGATGCTGGCGGATAGAAATCGTTTCTATAACATGGGAGCCAGAGGAGTTACTGAATTTGATATTCGATTCGAAGAAATGTGTTTTTTCGACCCAATCTTTGCACCCATGCTTAAACTTAGGGATAGTTTAGTTATTCTAAATTTTGTGGAAGATAGCATTGAGTTATATGAATTGAAAGGCAAATTGATAAGAAAGACTGCCATGTCGTTTCATAAAAAGAAGGGATGGAAAGAAGAAATTTTTTCTGATGAAATCACCGGAAAAATTTATGCTGTGTACAGGAAAGATGGTTTGACGAAGGTTGCCGAAATAAACCTTTTACATGGGACATTAGGAGAAGAAATCTCAATTCCACGGTTCAAGTACATAGAGAAAATAAAAGCCTACAACGGTAATTTATATTTTTTATACAGAGCAAATAAACCAAACGAGCTTACAAACCTGTATAAAATGAAACTATAACACTTAAAATCCGCAAGTAAAATTTATTAACTATTTCTGAATTTCTTAATAATAAAGTGTTTCTGTGCTCTTGCAGAAACCCTTTTTTTTTCA